>ENA-UOOA01000473-UOOA01000473.1-human-gut-metagenome-genome-assembly--contig:-P61old-NODE-473-length-84821-cov-16.411297_pt1 | contig 84821 bp, 71 predicted proteins | sample MGYA00242467_ERZ724014 | MGnify/ENA metagenome assembly ERZ724014 | reverse complement strand
TTTTTTTTGAAAAAAATGTGGACTAGATTTTTTAGCCGATAAGCCAAAGTGAAGAGAACCCGTTCCGCGTATGATTGACGCGGAACGGGTCTGCAAAAGCGGTATTCTGACGGGGATCAGATTGGCGATGAGAACATGTCGGCAGGCGAGCTGGCGACAGCGCGGGAGGTCGGTGCCGGCGGTTCGGCGTCAAGGGCGAGTTCCGCCGCTTCGATCGCCCGTGCGAATGCCGATGCCATTTTGACCGGGTCTTTGGCGGCGGCTACCGCCGTGTTGACGAGGATGGCATCCGCGCCCATCTCGATCGCTTCCGCCGCGTGGGACGGCATACCGAGTCCGGCGTCAATCACAACGGGGATATTCGACTGTTCCAGAATGATTTCCAGCATGGAGCGGGTACGGATGCCCTGTCCGCTTCCGATCGGTGCGGCAAGCGGCATGACGGCGTGAACTCCGACATCTTCCAGTCGTTTCGCAAGGACAGGGTCGGCATTGATATAAGGCAGAACGATAAAGCCTTTGTTGACGAGAATTTCCGCCGCTTTCAGAGTTTCGACCGGATCAGGGAGAAGGTAATTCGGGTCGGGGTGGATTTCCAGCTTGATCCATTTGTACCGGGCGCGTTCTCCGAATTCGGCGATGCGCACCGCTTCTTCCGCAGTGCGTGCACCGCTGGTATTGAGCATGATCTCCACTTTAGCACGGTCGATTCCGGAGAGAATGTCATCGCCGGAGTCGGCGAGGTTGACGCGGCGGAGCGCAACGGTGACCAGTTCGCAGCCGGAGGCGCGGATGGAGTCGGAGAGGGATTGGGTGGACGGGAATTTTCCGGTTCCGAGGAACAGGCGGCTTCCGAACTGCCGCCCGGCGATTACAAGTTCTTTCTGCATGATTGCGGTATCTCCTGTTTTTGATGTTGATTTTCCGTGATGGACAATTTAGCATTATAATGTAAAAAAATCCAGTCCGATACTTGAATTCAATGCGGATATACAGTAAATTTTAAATTCAGAATATTTCAATAAGGATAAACGGATATGGATCTTCAGGATTTGAGAGTGCGGATCGACGCGATCGACCGGCAGATCGTTCAGCTGCTGAACGATCGTTACGAGGTTGTCAAGAAAGTTGGGGAATGGAAACGGGAACGCGGACAGCCGCTCTATGTCCCGGAGCGCGAAAAGGCGCTGCTGGAGAAACTGGAGTCCATCAATGCCGGCCCGATGCCGGATTCCACGCTCCGCGCCGTTTACCGTGAGATCATGTCCGGGGCGCTCCGGCTGGAAAGTCCGCTCAAGGTCGCGTTTTTCGGTCCGGAGGCCACGTTTACTCATCTGGCTGCCAAGATGAAGTTCGGCCATGCGATTGATTACATCCCGAAAGCGAGTATCAGCGATGTGTTCCACGAAGTGGAGGCGGGACGCAGCAATTACGGGTGCGTCCCGGTGGAAAATTCCACGGAGGGGGTTGTCAACCATACGCTCGACATGCTGGTCGATTCCCCGTTGAAAATCTGTGCGGAGATCAATATGCGCGTGCAGCAGTGTCTGCTTGCGCGGTGCGACAAATCGCAGATCCGCGTCATTTACAGCCATGCGCAGTCGCTCGGACAGTGCCGTCAATGGCTGACGGAGAATTTCCCGGAGGCGGATCAGGTGGCTGTTGCGAGCAATGCGCGCGCCGCCGAACTTGCCGCACGGGAAGAGGGCGCCGCCGCGATCGGAAGCGAACTCGCCGCCGATGTTTACAAATTGAAACTGCTGGAACAGGGAATTCAGGACAACCCGAACAATACGACGCGCTTTCTGATCGTCGGCAGACAGGAGGTCAAACCATCGGGTGAGGACAAGACCAGTATCTGTTTTGCGATCAAGGATCGCATCGGTGCGCTGTATGACTGCCTTCTTCCGTTTAAGCATGCGGAAGTGACGCTGTCGATGATTGAGAGCCGTCCGTCGAAACGCCGGAACTGGGAATATCTTTTCTTTGTGGATATGATCGGGCACATCAGCGATCCGAAGATCGCGAAAGCCGTGGAAGAACTGAACGCGCTGGCGCATTCCGTCAAGATACTGGGGAGCTATCCCTGCGCGCTTCCGCTGAATTGAGGAGTGTATGGAAATGCAGGAAGAATTGGCAATCGAAATCAAAAACGCCACGGTGAAGCTGGAAGGGTTCGAGGCGCTGCACGATTTTTCATGGTCGATCAAACGGGGCGAACGCTGGTTCGTGCTCGGCCCGAACGGAGCGGGAAAAACAACGCTTGTAAAACTGATGCTCGGACTCGTGTGGCCGATTTACGGGGCAACGGTTTCCGTTCTCGGCAGTCGTTACGGGACGTGCGATATTTACGAGATCCGGAAGAAAGTCGCCTGGGCGAGTCCTTTCCTGAACACCTGGGCGGCGGACAGCAGCTATCGCCGCTGGACCGCGCTGGAAGTGGTGCTGTCCGGTCTTGATTCCACCGTCGGTTTTTTCCGCGATGCTTCCGGTGAGGAGCTGGAGCGTGCCCGTGCGGCGCTGGATATGATTCAGGGCGGGGCGATTGCCGACCGTTATTTTGACCGTCTGTCATCCGGCGAACAGGTGAAAGCGCTGATCGCCCGTGCGCTGATCGCCCGTCCGGAACTGGTGATCCTGGATGAGACCTGTGTGTTTCTGGACCTCACAAGCCGTGAGATTCTGCTGAAAGCGATTGACGATCTCGCAAACCGTCCGAATGCTCCGACGATGGTGTTCATCACCCAGCGGATCGAAGAGATTACAAAGAATTTCGACCGTGGCATGATCCTGAAAGACGGCCGAATTTTCAAACAGGGACTCCGGGACGAGATTCTGACGGAAGCCAATCTGGAAGAGACGTTCGGAATGCCGTTGAAACTGGAACAGTCGTCCAACGGCAGAATCTGGCCGGTTCTCCGCTGAGACGGTGCGTTTCCCGTCGTTTCCCCTGACCGCTCCGGTATTGGAAAGTCGCCGGAAAGGAGAACTTTGTCCATGCGCCGCAGAGGAGAAGCCGAATCCGTTTCAGAAAGAATCGTTGCGGAAACAGACCGTCTCCCTGCGGCTCAGACTTGACAAACAAAAAAACGAAATCTATATTACACCGCTCATTATGAATGACGAGCCGGTGTTTTGTCGTTGAAAATCATTTGCCGGTTTCTTATCTCTGCCGGGATGTCTTTGCCAGTACGGAAAGGTGCTGTTTTTCCTGCTCCGGCATTCCGTTGCTCTGAAGTTCCGCCGTTCGGAAATCGGCATGAAAAAATGGAATGGAGTTCCCGAAATGAAAGAGATTACAGTTACCCGCCGCCTTCCAGTGAAATACACGGTCGATCTTTGCGTCGTAGGTGCGGGCCCGGCGGGAATCGCCGCCGCGGTCACCGCCGCCGGACGGGGCGCAAAAGTCCTGCTGATTGACGGTACTGCAGTGCCGGGCGGTATGAGCACGGCGGGTTTGGTGCCGATTTTCATGCCGTGTTCGGATGGAATTCATTTTCTGCCGGACGGGTTCGGCCGTAAAGTTCTTGACCGTCTTCAGTCCGCCGCCGCTGTCCGCGGTTTCAAAAGCGGCCTGACGATCAACGCCGAGCATCTCAAGCGCATTTACGAGGATTTGCTTACGGAAGCCGGAGTCGATATTCTCTATTATACCCGAATGTGCGACGCCGTTGTCGAATCCGGCAGAATCGAAGCGCTTCTCTGCAGTGCTCCGGGCGGCAATTTCGCCGTAAAAGCACCCGTCTATATTGATGCGACGGGCGACGGATACCTGGCGGCTCTGGCGGGCGCTCCCTTTGAATTCGGCGGGGAAAACGGGGACGTCATGCCTTCCACGCTCTGTTCTCTCTGGGCGGGAGTTGACTATGCCGCCTACCGCGCGGGCGGGGCGTTCAGCCACAACGACGACAATATGCTCGCAAAACTGGAAGAGGCATTCCGTGACGGAACACTTTCCGTGGAAGACTATCACCACACCGGATTTTCCCGGATTTCCGATGTCGCGGCGGTGGGCAACATCTCCCATGTTTTCGGCATTGATCCGACGGACGAGCAGTCGCTGACGCGCGGCATGATCGAAAACCGCCGTCTTCTCGGTGAATACGAGGAATTTTACCGGCGGCGGATTGCAGGATTTGAAAACGCGGAGATCGCTGCTTCCGGTTCTCTGCTCGGCGTGCGGGAATCCCGGCGGATTCTCGGCGATTATGTGCTCAACCGCGCGGATTACGATGCCAAACGCGATTTCCCCGACGAGATCGGACGCTACAATTTCCCTGCGGATATTCATCCGTCACATCCGGGCAGGGAGGAACTGGTCGCGCATAAAAAACTGTTCCGCTCCAGCGGATACAAAACCGGGGACAGCTACGGCATTCCCTACCGGATTCTTCTGCCGCGCGGAGTCGAAAATCTGCTGACCTGCGGACGCTGTGTGAGCTGCGACCGGTATGTCATGGCGTCGATCCGGGTTATTCCGGGCTGTTTCATCACCGGGCAGGCCGCCGGGATGGCTGCGGGAATGGCCGCCGGCGGCGGAAAGACTCCGCGGGAAGTGGATCCTGTGGAACTGCGCAAAGAACTCCGCAAGGCAGGAGCTTTTTTCCATTGACGGAAACTGCGGTTCCCCGGTTTGGATGTTGAACAGCGGTAAATAGAAATCCGGGAAACGGACCGCCGCCGGAGCCGGGATGATCTCTGCCGAAACGCTGAGCTGCCGTTGTCCGGGGATTGCCGGGGAAAGCAAAGAAAAAAGGGGACCGCTTGCGGGTTTGCGCGCCGTTTGGATTCCGCCGGATCAGTTGCGGATCATCGCATAAAGTTCGCGGATTTCCTGCGGCCAGAGCGTTTCGTCAATCGTTTCCAGCACCATGGGGATGTTGTCGAACCGGGGATCGTTCATCAGCATTTTGAACGTTTCCGTGCCGAGTTCGCCAGCGCCGATGCTGTTGTGGCGGTCCAGATGCCCCGCAAGTTTGCTTTTGGAGTCGTTCAGATGAACACCGCGCAGATATTGGAAACCGATGATACGGTCGAATTCTGCCATTGTTTTTTCGTACCCTTCCGGAGTTTTGAGATCGTACCCCGCGGCGAATGAATGGCAGGTGTCGATGCAGACGCCGATCCGTGATCGGTCTTTGATCCGTTCGATGATATAGGCGAGGTGTTCAAACTTCCAGCCGAGATTGCTGCCCTGTCCGGCGGTGTTTTCAATGACCGCCGTTACGCCTTCCGTTTCGTCGAGCGCGGTATTGACGCAGCCGGCGATCAGGGAAAGGCATTCCTCATCCGTAATCTGTTTCAGCGAGCTGCCGGGGTGGAAATTCAGGCGGTCCAGTCCAAGTTGCATACAGCGTGTCATTTCATCAATAAACGCTTCCAGCGACTGTTTCCGCTTGTCCGCTTCCGGATTTCCCATGTTGATCAGATAACCGTCGTGCGGAAGAATATGTTCCGGCAGGAAACCGCAGTCCGCACAGTTTTTTTTGAATGCTGCGATGGACTCCGCCGAAAGCGGAGCGCTTTTCCACTGCCGTTGATTTTTCGTAAACATGGCGAATGCTTTTGCGCCGATCGCCTTTGCGTTCAGCGGAGCGTTTTCCACTCCGCCCGAAATCGAAACATGGGCTCCGATGTATTTCATGGCTTTTTTTCCCTTCTTCTGATAAAACGTTCCGCCGCCTGTGCGCAAAGCAGACACAGAAACGGCAGGGCGGGGAGCTGGAAGCGCGGATAGCCGCCGGGTCCGACCACCATCAGATAATATACACTGAAAAGTAAAAATAAAAGCGGGATCATCCATTTTTTTTCAAGAAATGCGGTCAGCAGTTCCGCAAATGCTCCGAGATAGGTTGCCAGAAGAAGCAGAATCAGCGGCGTGAGCAGAAACGGAAGATGCAGTTTGCCCTCGAAATAATGATGGATTCCGGCGAACAGACCGTCTTTGACAATGACATCCCAAGTGCCGCGGCTGCCGGTCGTCAGCTTGAGATTTTCCAGAAATGTCGGAATATCCGGCACGAGTTTTGAAGGATTGAAGAAGAGCAGAAAGTACGTGCCGGGGTGCTTCATGAGAATGGAACTCAGGTAGCGTTCCTCGTAAGTCAGACAGGAATCGCGGTCCGGAAATTTTGATTTGTCGGCGAATGCCTTTTCAAATGTGATTGCGTACTGTTCACGGTAAAACTGCGCGGGAATCCGGTTGACGCGGCTTTCCACCACCGAAGCATTGTGACGGAGCGAATCGGCGGCGACTTCGTCGATCCGCCATCCGGAGCCGATATGATGGTTCCGGATGATCCACGGCGCGAGAATCAGAAGAAAGAGGAAAAACGCGATCCCCGCCCGCAGGATCCGCTGTTTCGCCGTTCCAGGGACAAAGAACGATACAAAGACGCAAGGCAGGATCCATAACACATTCAGCGGACGAGTCAGTGCCGCCGCCGCTCCGGCAGCCGCGGAAAACCAGAGCGGTCCGTTTTTCCGGGTGCGGACAAAGCGCAGGAAGAACAGCAGTTCCAGAGATACGATGGTTACGAACAGTCCTTCGGAGAGAAACATGGGGGCAAACGCGATTTCCGTGGGGGAGAACATCAGAAGCAGAGCTGCGATGAGAGCAGGACGCTGTTTCCCTGTGAATTCCAGAGCCGCCTGATAAAGAACGGGAACCGCTGCTGCCGAGACTGCACAGTTCATGAGGATGCAGAACAGCAGGCTTTTTCCGCTGACCGCCAGCGCGACAGCAAGCAGAAGCGGATAAAGTGGAACACGGAGTGCGGTCGGTACGCCGGAGGCGGAAGAGTAGGTGAAATCGTTCAGCAGGGAGCGTGCCGGAGCAAGATAAGTGGCGGAATCAAGCCGCATCAGCAGGGAGGGCTCCGCAAGTCCGCGCAGAGCGTAGACCGCGAACAGCAGAAACGCTCCGGCAAACAGAAGCAGCGGGATGGCATGGTTCCGGTTCAACTGCATAATTCCTCCGCCGGAGTCAGGTTGGCACGCAGGGTTTCCGCCGGGATTGGATCGCCCAGATTCCGGCTCAGCTCTTCCAGAAAACGGGCACGGGGGATCTCTATGGCTCCGAACCGTCCGAGGAGCGGTGTCATGACCTGAGTATCAAGCATGACGACCCCGCATTTGCGCAGAGTGGCGATTGCGGAGAGCAAGGCGAATTTGGAAGCGTCCGTTTCCAGATGAAACATGCTTTCCCCGCAGAAAACACGTCCGAGCGAAACTCCGTACATTCCGCCGACAAGTTCGCCGTCCGGATTGCAGGCTTCAAAACTGTGAACGTATCCGGCGTCATGAAACGCGCGGTAGGCGTGCCGGATTTTTCCGGTGATCCACGTTCCCTCCTGCCCTTTGCGCGGAACGCGGGAACAGTGTTCAATGACATCGGGGAACCGTTCCGATATTTTCAGCCGGAACCGTTTCTGCCGGAGCGACCGAGCAAGCCGGGCGGGAATATGAAGACGGTCAAGATAAAGAACTCCGCGTTCCGGCGGCGTAAACCACAGGATCTCGCGTTCGCGGACCGGCCATGGAAAAATCCCGTGCGTGTAAGCATCAATCAGCATCGGCACATTCAGCGTTGGAGTCCAGCCGAGACACCCTTCGGCATCGGCCTTTTCCGGCGGCGGGAATATGCCCGGCGTCATCATTTTCCGGACTCCAGCAGCATGGTGCGCAGGGTGTTCAGCGCTTTGGCGGCGGTCCGTTCGCGGACTTGAGCGCGTCCGCCTTTGAAATGACACTCCAGCACGACCGTTTTTTCATGCAGACGAACTCCGATATAGACGAGTCCGACCGGTTTTTCCGGTGTTCCGCCTCCGGGTCCGGCAATTCCTGTTACCGAGATCCCCGCATCGGAATGTGTCCGGGAGCAAATCCCCCTGACCATCTCTTCCGCGCATTCGCGGCTGACGGCTCCGAACTGTTCCAGCGTTTCCGGCGAGACGCCGAGGAACCGCATTTTCAGCTCGTTCGCGTAGGAGGCGACGCCTCCGAGAAATACAGAAGATGAACCGGGGATTGCAGTCAGCTGTTCCGAGATAAGCCCGCCGGTACAGGATTCCGCCGTTGCAAGCAGCAGTTTTTTCTGTTCCAGAAGCCGCAAGACTTCCTGCGGCAGAGACGTGACGTCCGGAGGAAGCACGTTGGCGCGGAAAAGTCCGCGGGCATCCGCGGCGGTTCGTTTCAGAAGCATTTCATCTTTGGAAGTCAGAAAAAGTTTGACAAGTCCGGGCATTGCGCAGTATGCCGCCGAGATCCCCTGAGTCAGACAGGGCTCCAGCAGGTCTTCGACCTCCGATTCACCAATGCCGGCGATGCGGAGCAGATCGGTATAAACTGGTTCCGTCCGCATGGACTTCAGCCGGGGAAGAACGGAATGTTCAAACATCGGCTGAAGTTCCCGCGGCGGTCCGGGCAGCAGAAAAACGGAATTGCCGTCCCGTTCCAGATGGATGCCGGGAGCGGAGCCGAAACCGTTCGGAAGGATTTCCGCGCCTTCGGGAATCTCCGCCTGACGCGTCCAATGGATCGGAGCGGCGGATGAGCTGATCCGTCCCCAGTATTCCCGGATTGCGCGTTCCGCCTCCGGACGTCGGATCATCGGGAGCCCGAACCATTCGGCAACGCTCTCTTTGGTGAGGTCGTCGGCGGTGGGACCGAGTCCGCCGGATGTGATGACGGTATCCGCGCGGGAGAATGCGTAGTCGAGCGCCCGGAGAATGTCGTCCCGGCGGTCGGGGATCTCAAGAGAGAGTTCCGGGATGATGCCGTTCGCCAGCAGTCTGTCGCCGATGAATGCAAGATTGGTGTTGACGGTGGATCCTTTCAGAAGTTCATCGCCGATGCAGAGCAGTGCGGTTTTCATGCGGGGCTCCTCCTGTTATTGTTCCGGTTGAACCAGAGATATTTCATTGAGGCGCCGTTCCACAAGCGCCCGGTATTTTTCCAGTTCCTCCGGGGAAAGTTCCGGGGGAATGAAAATCTTTTTGCCGAGATGAACCGTGACGGTTGAGAACGGTTTCGGTATCTGGAAACGGTCCCAGCTTTTCAGTTCCCAGAAAGAGGAGTAATTGATGGCGAGCGGGATGACCGGAACGCCCAGTTTTCCTGCCGCGTAAACGGGTCCCTGACTCATGCGGTAGCGCGGTCCGCGCGGTCCGTCCGGGGTGAAGCAGACAAAATCCTTTGCCTCGATCGCTTCCAATACTCCATGGAGAGCGGAATAGCCTTTCTTTTTGCTGGAGCCGCGGATACTGCGGACACCCATCTGACCGGCGAGATCGGCGATGTACTGTCCGTCGCGCGACGCGCTGATGACGGCACATGTCATTTTCCGCAGATTTTCGGGAAAGAGCAGGGGAAAGAACAACAGGCGGTTGTGCCAGCAGACCCCGATCGCGGGCGGTTGCGGATCAGCCATTTCCCCCGATTCGTCGATGTAGGTTTTCCGCAGTGTCGTCCGCCAGAGCAGGAGGAACCAGACGACGGGTTTGTAGATCCAGTCCGGTAATTTTTTTATCTGTCGGAATTTATGCTTGAACGACATGTTTTTTCCCGTGTTTGCAGATCCGGTTGAGTACGCACCGGGCACATGCGGGACGGTTCGCCTTGCAGAGATTCCGTCCGTGAACGATGACGAGATGTGAAAACTGGCTCCAGCGCTGCGGAGCGAGATGGGCGCAGAGCTCCGTTTCGATCTTTACCGGATCGTCGCAGTTGACGACCCCCAGCAGATTGGTGATGCGTTTGACGTGGGTGTCGACGGGAAGTCCCGGAACGTCGAAGGCGTCGCCGAGGACCACGTTTGCCGTTTTGCGTCCGACTCCGGGCAGGGAGGTGAGTTCCTCCATCGTGTGCGGGACTTCGCCGTTGAAGTCGGATGCGATCCTGCGGCAGGCCCCGATGATGTTTGCGCCTTTTGCCCGGTAGTAGCCGCAGCGCCGGATGATCTGTTCCAGTTCGGCGGGATCGGCGTTTGCGAACTCTTCCGCAGTATGGTATTTGGCGAACAGATCGACCGTTACGATATTGACCATCTTGTCCGTGCATTGCGCGGAAAGGATCGTTGCCACCAGCAGCTGAAGCGGGTTTGTGTGGTGAAGCGCGCAGACCTGCGGTCCGTATTCCGCTTCCAGAAGTTCATAAACACGGTTGACCGTTTCGCGTTTTGTCATGCTCCGTCTCCATTCCGGCGGAAGACTGTCAGGAGTTCTCCGGGGGAGGTGACTGCCGTTCCGATCTTGCCGACGACGATCCCTGCCGCATGGTTGGCAATTTCCGCGGCTTCGTGTTCATCGGCACCCGCTGCCCGGCAGAGCGTATAGATGGAGATCACCGTGTCGCCCGCTCCGGAGACGTCGAACACTTCTCTGGCTTTGGTCGGGATCGCATGAAGCGGATGATCTTTGCGGAAGAGCGCCATGCCCTGCGGTCCAAGAGTGATCAGCAGGGAATCAACATTCCACGATTTGAGGATGCGGTTTGCAACCGTTCTCAGGTTCTTGTCTTTTTCGACCGGAGAAACGGCGTCGTGACAGTAGAGACCCGCGAGCCCGAACGCTTCCGAGCGGTTCGGAGTCATGACGGAGAGATGCTGAATCTTCATCGGGTGTCCGGGATGCGGATCCAACGAGGTGATGATACCGTTTTCCCGGGCGAGGTCGGCGATGCGCTGAACGGTGGTGCGGTCGAGCAGACCTTTGTTGTAATCTTCAAAGATCACGGCGTCGACCCGGTGTCCGCGGATCAGCTCCGTGAGCTGCCTTTCCATTTTTTTTGTGACGTTTTTTGAAACGGGATGGACATCTTCAAAATCCACGCGCACGATCTGCTGATTGGCGGTCATGACGCGCATTTTTCTGGTGGTCCTGCGAGTTTCGTCGGCAAGGATGTAAGAGGCGTCGATGCAGTCATTCGCGAGAAGCTGCTTGAGAGCTTCGCCCGCCGGGTCTTTCCCGATAACGCCGAATGCAATGGCTTTTGCTCCGAACGAGGTGATGTTGCGCATGACGTTTGCCGCGCCGCCGGGGCGCTGGTCGCTTTTTTTGACCTGGAGCACGGGAACGGGTGCTTCCTGAGACATCCGGGTGGCGGAGCCGATCAGATATTCGTCCACCATCAAATCGCCGAGCACGGCGATCCTCAGTCCTTCCGCCCGTTTGAGAATTTCTTCGATCCGTTTACTGGTTATCGGCATAGTGTGGTCTGTTCCTCAATTCAACTTTTGCGGGAGCTGCTTGTCGAACCGGTGGAGTTTCTCTTCCAGCGCCTTCTGGAGCGGGGCGGTATTGAAACTGTTCCGCCGGATCAGAAAACGGTTGTTCCGCCAACCGTCAATGATCCGGGCGATCCGGTTCATGGTCTGTTCCAGTTCCCGCAGCTGGGACATGTTCAGGTGTTCCTGATTTTCACGGATGTAGATCGCCAGTACGTCCAGTGTGGACTGGATCATGGCGACTTCCCCTTTTTCGAGCGAATCTTTCTTTCCCAGTCCGCGGCAGCTGCCGCGGAGGCTGTCGGCAAACTCCGCGATCCTCTGGCGGGAGACATGGAGGACCATGGCGTTTTCCCGCCGGAGCTGGACCGGAAGCCAGAAGATCAGGTAAAGCTCAAACAGCACGATCAGGGAAAACATCATTACAGCGAACAGCGTGATGTAATCCCGTTTCCGTTTGCAGGAATATTTGCTTTTCAGATCAATTCGCATGGGAGCTCCGTCATCCGGATTACCACGGCAGCTGCCAGTCGCCGCGTTCGTAGAGGAAGTTCAGTGCGATGGCTGCGCCGGCGAGTTCGCCGCCGCTCTTGCCTTCGATACCCGTAACGGAGAATTTGCAGGCGTCGATATTCTGCTTCCAGGTGAATTTCGGCAGTTTTGCCATCAGCGGATCCATGAACAGCGGACCCATGCTCTTGACGATGGTTCCGAGCACGATCATTTCCGGATTGAAAATATTGATCAGAGCTCCCATTGCCTGAGCGTTGCGGTCCATGACGCGATCCCAGAACTCAAGCGCATAGGCGTCGTTGGCGCGGATGGCCTTTTCAAGGCAGATCGCATCAATTTTACTGTAATCGCCGCCCGCGAGCTGAACGATCATGCTGTCCGGTTTGTCCGCAAGTTCGCGGCGGAGGTTGTTTGCCATTGCCACGCCGCCGCAGTAGGCTTCGTAACATCCGGTGAGTCCGCAGTTGCATTTGAGACCGTTGACGTCGATGCTCATGTGACCGACTTCACCCGCGAGATTGTGTTTTCCGCGGAGGAGCTTTCCGCCGGCGATGATGCCGCCGCCGATACCGGTGCTCATGGTCAGATAGATCATGTTCTGCGTGCCTTTGCCCGCGCCGAAGAACCATTCGGCGAGTCCGGCGCCGTTGGCGTCGTTGTCAAAGAACGCTTCCGTTTCAAACGCCTTGCCGAGATAATCGCGGATGGGAACGTCGATCCAGCCGTTGAGGTTGCAGGGATTGCAGATGAGACCTTTGTCGAAATCCATCGGGGAGGGAGAACTGATGCCGATGGCGCGCAATTCCTGTTTGCTGATCCCGGCGGAAGCGAGGATGCGTTCGCCTTCGGCAACCGCCTGAGGAAGAACCTCGTCCGGAGTCTTCATTTTGTTGTCAACGCGTCCTGTTGCGATGATGGTTCCGTCGCTCATCGCCAGACAGATCGCGATTTTTGTTCCGCCAATGTCGAACCCGAGAACCGGGAATGCCTTGTTCATGTTGTTTTGCTCCTTCTGCAAATTTTAATTTTTTATAACTATATGCTGAATTTTTTGATTCTTCAAGTTGCATTCAATGCAAAGTGCATTAAATTAGCACAGGATTTTACTTTTTAAACAGCAAAAATGGAGTTTTTCGCAGAATGAGCCTAATTTTTTCTTCTTTTTCTCTTCCGCCGCTTGCAGACGGGTCGCTTTACTACGCTTTTGTTCACTCGGACATGATGGGGCAGGGGATCGTGATCCTGCTGACTTTGATGTCGATCGCCACCTGGACTCTGATGCTGGAAAAAGGAATCGGGCTCAGCAGAGCCTATAAGGGATCCCGGCGCTTTCTGGAAGAGTTCCGGCGGAAACGGAACGTGATGTCGCTCCGCACCCGTGCGGAAACAGATCCGTCTCCCGTCGCCCGCATCTATGAGAGCGGATATGCCCGTCTCGCACAGATCAACGGGGACGAGACCGGGGCCGGCGTTCCGCGCTCCCGCCCGCTTTCCAATACCGAAATCGAAGTGGTCCGGGCAACAATGGAAGAGACCGTTGCAGATCAGATCGTAAAGCTGGAAGACAAGATCATCGTGCTGATGACCGCCGTCAGCATCAGTCCGTTCCTCGGTTTGTTCGGAACCGTCTGGGGAATCATGCTTGCGTTCACGGAGATGGCGATGCAGGGCAAGCCGGATATTCAGACTCTCGCTCCCGGCGTGTCCGGCGCACTCCTTACCACCGTGCTCGGTCTTCTCGTTGCGATTCCCTCGCTGATCGGCTACAACGCGATCAGCTTCTACATCAAGCAGGTGACCGTTTACATGGATAATCAGGTGGAAGAGTTCATCAATAAACTGAAACTTGCCGCAGCGGAAGAGGAACTGCGCAGACAGGAGTCCGCCGTTGCGGAAGCGCCCGCTCCTTCCCGCACTGTCTATGCGGCTCCTGTTGCGGAACCGGTTCCCGTGCAGAACATGCAGCCGGTTCCGTCACAGCCGGTTTACCAGGCTCCTGTCCAGCAGCCGTCGGCACCGGTTCCGCCTCCGGCTGCTCCGAATCCGTATTCCGCGCCGCGCAGACCCTACACGCCGCCCGCGCAGACCGGTTATTCCGCGCCGGTTCCGCAACGCCCGCCGGTTTCCGGTTACGGGGATGAGGAGGATTAAGGCATGGCGCGTCATCGTTTCAGCAATCCGCCTTTCGATCAGATCAATGTGACACCGCTGATCGACACGCTGTTTTTTCTGCTGATCATCTTTATGATAACCGCTCCGCTGCTGGAGTACAGTATGGATGTGACACCGCCATCCTACAACGCCGCCAGCATCAAGCCGGACGATAATTCCAAGGTCGTGAACATCCGTAAAAACGGCGATATTGTATTGGAAGGCAAAGTCGTGACGCTGGAAGAACTCGTGCAGCGGCTTATCGCTCTGCGCGACAGTGGCAGAAAGTACAGCTTTTTCCTGCGCGCGGACGCGGATTTGCGTTACGGAACGGTGATCGACGTGCTTCGCAGTGTCAAAAATGCGGGATTCAACGATCTCTCTCTTATTACCTCTGCCGAGGAGTGACGCGTCATGTCCGGATTTGTCAAGCCCATGCAGCTTTATCCCGAACTGAGACGGGATTTTATCGGGAAAGGACTGAAACGGTTTCTGTTCTGCCTGATCGTGATTCTGCATGTCGGTATATTTGTGCTGCCGGCCCTGTGGTATTTTTTCCGTCAGTGGCTGAAGCCGGAGGAGGAAGTGATTTCCGTTGCGCTGGTTGATGCCCCCTCAAGCGATTCCAATCCCGGCGGGGGCGGGCCTGCAAAGGATGCTTCGCAAAACAGGTCGTCGTCTTCTTCCGAACCGTCTCCGCCGCCGATCCCTGATGTGAAACCGTTGAACAATATTCCGGATGTTCCGGATATACCCGATGTTCCGGATATCCGTTTCCCGAAACCCGTTCCGAAACAGCCGGTCAAGCCGCAACCGAAACAGCCGGTCAAGCCGCGCATTCCCGCAAAGACGGATCCGGCAGCCAAACCTGCACCGAAACCGGATTCCGTGAAGAACAAACAGGATGATATGGTTCAGCAAATCCGCCGCTGGCGCGAGCGGAACCGTCAGACGGGACGGGTGACACCGTCCAAAGGAACATCCACGCCGTCGAGCGGGTCTAACGCGGCGGAACGGAATGCAAGGCTTCGTGCGCTGGCGGATGCCATGCGCAACGCGGGCGGCGGGAGCGGTTCCGGAAACGGCTCCGGACGCGGCAGGGCTTCCGGAGCGGGAACCGGTGGAATTTATGACCCGACGCTTTCCGAACTTCTGCGCATGATCGATCGCTACTGGGTGGATCCGCAGGTGTCGTCGGCAGCCGCTCCGGAGTCGGTGCTGATCAAATTCCGGATCGACGGACACGGCGGGATTTCGGTCCTTTCCGCGCAGACGACCCGGAATCCGGCGATTGACTCCGCGGTCGCTCTGCTTCTGAGAAAAATGCAGTCCATGCGGATCGCTCCGCCGGAGGGACGCCGCCCCAAAACGTATGAGATACGTCTTCGTATCAGAGAGGAATGATTTGTGATGAACAATAGACGGTATGCCGATATTCTTTTGACTCTGTGCCTGATCGCGGTGGCCGTGATCGGCTATGCGCTGGTTTCCGCTTTGGACCGCACCCGGTTTGAGCTGGAGAATCTTCATGCAACGGTCCGTACTCTTCAGGAAAAAATATCCTCCGCGCCGCTTCAGACCGCTTCCGCTCCCCGGAGTCCGGCGGCTGTTCCCAAGCCCGCGGTTCCGATGGCGAACGTGGAATTCTTCGATCCGGCGGCAGAGTCCGGCGACCGTTACATTTCTTCGATCGCGGCGGATACCAAGAACATGAACTACCTTATCAACAACGACGCCACGCTCGGACAGGAGCTGATGCCGCGTGTCATGGATTCGCTGGCGGTCCGCAATTATGCCGATCTCAATAAATTTGAACCGCAGATGGCGGAGTCCTGGAGCGTTTCCGATGACGGGCTCCGGATCCGGGTTAAACTGCGCGAAGGGATTCTCTGGCATGATTTTACCGATCCCGTCACGAAAAAAGAGTGGAAGGATGTGCCGGTCACTTCCGAGGACTTCAAATTTTATGTGGACGTCGTGAAAAATCCGGAGGTCGACGCCGCTCCGATCCGGACTTACCTGAGCGATCTTGATTCCATCCGCGTCATCAATGACCGAGAGTTTGAAGTTATCTGGAAGAAACGCTACTTCCTGTCTCTGGACATGACGCTTTCCCTTTCACCGCTTCCGCGCCATCTTTATCATGCCTATGACGGTCCGTTCGATCCGGTGCGGTTCAATGACGACCACGAGCGTAACCGGATTCTCGTCGGCTGCGGTCCTTACCGGTTTGTGAAATGGGAAAAGGGGCACCGGATTCTGATGACGCGCTGGGAAAAATATTACGGGAAGCGTTACGGCGTTATGCCGCCGGTTAAAGAGCTGGCATTTGATGTGATTCAGCACCCGAATACGCGTCTTCAGGCTCTTCTTTCCAAGGATCTGGACACATCGCCGCTGACGCCGGATCAGTGGGTGCATCGGACGAATTCACCGGAATTCGGGAAAAACGGTTTTCTGCGGAAGTTTCAGAACCTTCAGCTGGTTTACAGCTATCTCGGCTTCAATCTTTCGAATCCGCTGTTCCGCGATGCAAAAACGCGCGTGGCTCTCAGTCATCTGATTGACCGGACACGCATCGTAAAAGATATTTATTACGGTCTGGCAAGGCCGGTGTCCGGTCCGTTTTTTCCGGAGGGGCCCGCTTATGACAAGAGCATTCAGCCTTACTCCTACTCTCCGGAACTGGCGAAAAAACTGCTTGCCGAAGCGGGGTGGCGCGATACCGACAACGACGGCATTCTGGAGCGCGACGGGCGGAAATTCAAGTTCACGCTGATTTATCCGAATGCGGGGGAAATTTACAAACGCATGCTCCCGGTGATCAAGGAAGAGATGGCAAAAGCGGGGATTCAGATGGAACTTCTCGGACTCGAATGGTCGGTATGTGTCCAGCGTCTGGAAAAGAAAAGTTACGACATGTGCGCGCTTGCGTGGAGCGGCGGGCTCAATCCCGATCCGTTCCAGCTCTGGCATTCCAGCCAGGCGGATGTGGATGGTTCCAGCAATCATATCCGGTTCAGGAATGCGGAGGCGGACCGTCTGATCGAACAGATCCGGGTGACGTTTGACCCGGCGGAACGGCAGAAGTTGTATCACCGTTTTCACCGTCTGGTGCATGAGGAACAGCCGTATATCTTCCTGTTCGCTCCTTTTTCCCTGAATGCGCTGAACGGCCGTTACCGCAACGTCCGTCAATTTCCGCTCGGCTTTGCCGACACGATTCTGTGGACGCCGAAAATGCAGCAGATGTCGTTGTGAATTTGTGTGTGCAAGACACTTTTTTGCTGTTTTGATTTGCTTTAGCTCATAAGTATGCTATAGTAATGGACTTCTTATTTTAAGATTTTGGATACATTTTAAAATAACCAAACGTATTGGAGAGAACATTGAAAATTCTGATGACCGGAATTACAGGGTTGGTTGGCGGAGCCTTCACAACAGCATTATTGCGTGAACATCCCACTTTTGAAGTTGTGTCCCTCTGCCGGGGATTCTGCGGAGAGTCCGGACAGTCGCGTGCGGAAAAAATCCTGCGCACACAGTGTGAGTTCGATGGCAAGCCGGAAACAGCAGACGACATTCTTTCCCGCGTCAAGATCGTGGAAGGCACGCTGGGCAATCTTCCGGCGGAAGCCATGGCGAAGGAAGGTCCGTTCGATACGTTCTTCCATTGCGCGGCGGATGTGAATCTCGGCAAAGATCCGGAAGGCAAAACCTATGCGACTAATTTCGGCGGGACTCAGGCGGCGCTGGCGCTTGCAAAAGCGGTCAATGTTCCCTCGTTCCATTATGTCAGCACCGCGTATGTCGCCGGAAAAACTGCCGGACGCGTCATGGAAGACGATATGCCGGCAACCGATTTCAACAATTCGTATGAACGCAGCAAATTCGATGCGGAAAAACTGGTCCGCGAGTCCGGTTTCCCCTATACGGTCTACCGTCCCGCGATCGTTGTCGGAAGACGTTCCGACGGCGTGGTCCGCAAGCCGCTGGCGTTCTATCGTCTGCTTGAATTTCTCGGACAGGTGAAGCGTCTTTCCTGCTCCAAGGCGGGAATTTCCCCGAAAGGACCGTTTACCACCTCTCTCCGCATTCAGGCGGGAGCTACGGACAAGGTGTATTTCGTTCCCGTGGACTACGTTCAGGAAGCGATTGCCAAGCTCTTCATGGCTCCGGTGGAAAACCGCACTTATCACATTACCGGCGACAGCCCGGTAAGTCGCTACGACATCGAGAAAGCTGTCTGCGAAGTGCTTCAGGCTCAGGGACTTTCCGTCCAGAAAGTCGTGGAGAACCCCACCAAACAGGAAATTCTCGTGCAGAAGATGATCGGCGACCTGATGCCGTATTTTGAATCCGAGATCATTTTCGACCAGACCAACGTCCGCAAAGCGCTTGGCGATGCCGCGCTTGACTGGAAGCTGGATATTGACTTCCTGCGTAAAATGATTACCGCTTATTACAAGCGCGAAAATCCGGAAGTCGTGCCCTGATCGTTTCAGGGACAGTCTTTGGAACTGATACCGGTGCGGAGTTGATCCCCGCACCGGTATTTTATTTTGCCGGACGGCTCATTTCCAGGCGTCGCGCAGGAGGTTTGCCGTATTGACGAGCGCCTCCGGCACACAGCGGACGTCGCCGAGAACCGGCATGAAACTGGTGTCGCCGAACCAGCGGGGAACGAGATGCAGATGCAAGTGTTCCGCGACTCCCGCTCCGGCGGCGGTGCCGAGATTGAATCCGGCATTGTAACCGTCCGGTTTCATCAGTTTCTGCAGGAGGTCCTTGGCAAACGCGCAGGTGTCGATCAGCTCGTGCCGGGTTTCGGGAGATAACTGCGAGAGATCGGCGCAGTGTTCATACGGCGTGATCAGCAGATGTCCCGCATTGTAGGGATAGCGGTTGAGCATTACGAAGCAGTGTTCCATACGCTTCACAATCAGCTCTTCTTCTCTGGAACCGGTGTATTCTTTCTTGCCGCAGAAGAAGCATCCGGATTCTTTTTCCCCGTAAACGAACTCAACGCGCCACGGCGCCCACAGCGGACGGTTTTGAGCGTTCATGATTTTTCCTCCTTCTTTGATTTGATTTTTTGAAAAGTCATGCTATATTTACTTCTTCACGGCCGCATAATGTTGCCATTGACAGAAAACAAGCTCTTATAATAAGATAACCCCATAGAATAAGGTTTGCAAAAGATGAAAGAAGGAATCCATCCGAATTATGGTCCTGCAAAAGTGATCTGCGCTTGCGGGAAAGTCTGGGAAATCAGCTCCACGAGAAAAGAACAGCGTGTCGGTATCTGTGCGGATTGCCATCCGTTCTTCACCGGCAAACAGAAGCTTGTGGATATTGCCGGACGCGTTGACAAGTTCAACAAGCGTTACGGAAAAAAGGCGTAATTGTTCCGCCGAACAGGAAACCCGTCTGCTGCCGGAAACGCTTTTTATTCCGGTCTGTGACGGGTTTTTCGTGTCCCGATTATGCAGCCTCAGGATATTGCCGTTCATATCGGCTCCATGAAGGAGCGTTTTGCCGAACTGGAAAAGCAGCTTGCCGCACCGGATATTTATTCAAGACCGGCGGAATGCAAAGCGCTTTCCCGGGAGCGGCAGTATCTTGCCGGAATCTTTGAATCCTACGAGGCGTGGAACCGGACGCTGGAAGAGATCCGGGGAAACCGGGAATTGCTGGCGCAGGAGAAAGATCCGGAGTTTCTGGCGCTTCTGGAAGCCGATCTGGAGGAACTGGAGAAACGTTCCGCGCAGATCGAACAGCGTCTCACGATTGCGTTGATTCCGCGCGATGCGGCGGATTCCAGGGACACCATTGTGGAAATCCGCCCTGCGGCGGGCGGCGAGGAGGCCGCTTTGTTCGCCGGCGAAATGTTCCGCATGTATTTGAAATTCGCAGAAAAAAACGGTTGGCGCAGCGAGGTGCTGGAACAGAGCGACAGCGATCTCGGCGGGATTAAGGAAGCCGTTTTTTCCCTGTCCGGAAACGATGTGTTTTCCCTGATGAAGTTTGAAAGCGGCGTTCATCGCGTTCAGCGGGTTCCCGCGACGGAATCCGGCGGTCGCATTCACACATCCACCATCACGGTTTCCGTTCTGCCCGAAGCGGAGGAGACCGACGAGATTGAGGTCCGGCATGAGGACCTTGAGATTTCCACGTTCCGTTCATCCGGTCCCGGCGGACAGAATGTCAACCGTACCGATTCCGCTGTGCGGATTCTGCACAAGCCGAGCGGGCTCGTGGTTGCGAGTCAGCAGGAGCGGTCGCAAATCCGCAACCGTGAGATTGCTCTTCGTATTCTGAAAGCGAAACTGCTGGAGATTCAGCGCCGGGAGGAAGCCGCCCGTCATGCCGCTTCCAAACGTATGCAGACCGGTACCGGAGACCGCAGTGAGCGGATCCGGACTTACAATTTTCCCCAGAACCGCATTACGGATCACCGTTACGGTGTTTCCGCCTATGACCTGCCATCCCTGATGGAGGGAAATCTGGACTTGATTTTGGATCCGGTTCTTGCGGTGGAGAGCAAGCAGGCAATCGACGGGATTCTTTCCGGTTCCCATGCCGGATAAACGCGCCTTTCACTTCCGTTTCCGGTATTTCTGCGGGGAGGTGCCGTAATGATTGCGGAATTGACGGCAGAAATAATTGCTGTCTGAAAAACCGGTCCGCTCCGCGATTTCCGAGATCGAAAGTTCGGGATTGAGCAGCAGCATTACACTTTTCTTCAACCGCAGCCGCAGGAGGTATTCGTTCGGCGGATATCCGGTTGCCCGCCGGATCTGACGCGTCAGCGTGCTGACCGACATTCCCGCCAGTTTTGCCATCCGGGTTCGCGGCCATGGTTCGGCGGAACGGTCCGAAAGTTCATTGAGCAGCCGGTATACTTCAAGCGGAACATTTTCCGCATCGGGATCCATGGCGCCGGACAACCGTGACAGGTGAACGATCAGCAGGACGAACAGCGCCGCCATCGCGGAGGCATAATCTTCCCGGCGGCTGTTCTGCTCCTCCTCGATCGCCGCCAGCAGCTCCAGTATGCGCGGCATCTGTTCCGGCGGCAGATGCAGTCCGCACCCCGCGGAACGTTCCGGCTCCAGCAGAGAGAGACGGCGCAGAAGCGGATAGCGGCTTAATGCAAACAGCGGACTGCCGACTTCGTGCAGATCGAACAGAAGATTGCAGAGCGCCAGGTTGTGCAGATTTTCGTATCCGTGCCGGGTTTGTCCTTTGATCAGAAAAATATCACCTGCGGAGATGGGACGGCGCTCGCCGTGGATCAGGTGTTCTCCCGAACCGCGGTAGACGATCACCAGTTCGGAAAACTCATGGCTGTGCAGATCGTAGGCCTCCTGCGGGTCGCGGCGGATCAGTTTCAGCGGCAGCGTCTTGTTTGCCAGAAAGTCCGAACGGGATAAAATTGCCATGACAGTTCCTTTTTGGAACAAAAATACTATAAAATGACTCATTTGTCAAGGTTTTTTGTTTTGAAAATGCTAAATTTCTTCAGAAAACCAAAATAGAAAGGGCGTTATATGGCACAGCAGAACATTGAACGGAACTATCAGTTTGCAAAAGAGTATTACGCAGGAGTCGGCGTCGATACGGATGCGGCGCTGAAACAGCTTGCGCAAATTCCGATTTCCCTCCATTGCTGGCAGGGCGACGACGTCGGCGGATTCGAACCCGACGCGGGCGGAGCTTCCGGCGGGATCCTGTCCACCGGAAACTATCCCGGACGCGCCCGGACGCCGCAGGAGCTGCGCAGTGATCTCAACAAGGCGTTTGCTTTGATCCCCGGCAAAAAGCGCCTGAATCTTCATGCGATCTATCTGGATACCGACAAGCCGGTGGAGCGCAACCGTATCGAGCCGAAACATTTCCAGAGCTGGATCGACTGGGCGAAAGAGCAGAACGCCGGACTTGATTTCAACCCGACGTTCTTCGGGCATCCCAATGCGGTGTCGAACCTTACGCTGTCCCATCCGGATGACGGGATCCGTCAGTTCTGGATTGAGCACGGCATTGCCTGCCGCAAAATCGCGGAGGAAATGGGACGTCAGCTCGGCAATCCCGCTGTGATGAATACCTGGATCCCGGACGGTTTCAAGGATGTGACGATCGACCGCCGCGCGGCGCGTGCGCGTCTTGAACAGTCGCTTGACGCGATGTTCGCGGAGAAGATTGCGCCGGAATTCATGCGGGATGCCGTGGAATCCAAACTGTTCGGGATCGGCGTGGAGACCTGTACGGTGGGCTCCAACGAGTTCTATCTGGGCTATGCGGTCAAAAACGGCGTGATGCTTTGTCTGGACTCCGGTCACTTCCATCCGACTGAGATCATCAGCGATAAGCTGAGTTCCGTTCTTCTGTTTGTGGACGAGATCCTGCTCCATGTTTCGCGCCCGGTCCGCTGGGACAGCGACCATGTGGTTTTCTTCGACGACGAGCTTCAGGCGATTGCCCGCGAGATCGTTTACAACGGTGCGGAGCGGGTGCATATCGGTCTTGATTACTTCGACGCCACGATCAACCGCATCATCGCCTGGGTGGTCGGCACGCGCAATATGCAGAAAGCCCTGCTGAAGGCGCTTCTGGAACCGGCAAGCCGGCTGAAAGAGATGGAGAAAAACTTTGACAACGGACGCAAAATGGCGCTTCTGGAAGAGTTGAAGATGTTCCCCCTCGGCGCTGTTTACGACTATTTCTGTGAACAGCAGTCGGTTCCCGCCGGACTCGATTTCCTGCCGGAGATCGACCAATACGAGAAAACGGTTCTTTCCGCCCGCAAATGACGTGCCTGTCCGGAGAACCGGCGTTTCCCGCCGGTTCTCCGCGGATCGTTTCAATTCCGATTACCGGGATTTTTTCTGAAAAAACACTTGATTTTTTCCCGTTATTGATGTAGCTTTAAAAAAAGCAACACGAGCGGGGTATTCTTATGACAGTCGTTTATTTCATTCTGAAAGCGGTTTTATTCCTGATTGCGGAATCGTTTCTTACCTGGTATGCCGCCGACCGGATGAAAATCCGCTTTCCTCTGGGAGCGCTGCCTCCGTTTGTCCTGATTTATTGCGCGTTGTTTCTGATCCCCTATGCGGGGTGGATTCTGGCGACGCTTTTTCTGCTCCGGTTTACTGCGGTTATGACAAATGCCCGCACATGGCCGGAATCTTCCGCATATGCGCTTGTTGTCGTTCCGGTCACATGGCTTGTGAAAGTTCTTCTTTTCTGACTGTTTCCGGTTGATTTTCTGCAAAAACAGGTTATTTTTCACGAATAGAACTGGAGAACTCATTTATGGAACACAAGACAATCCGGGCAGCTTTGGATTTTTCATGGAATGAAGCTTCCATCGCGCTTGCCGATGAACACGATACGGTCCTTTTTACTGAAAAAATCATGCTGAACGGTCATGACGCATCCGCGTTGCCGGAGCGTTTGGCACAGGCGGCTGCCCATGCGGGGACTCCGCTGTCCGGAGTTACGGAATGGAGCGTTGGAACCGGGCCCGGCGGATTTACCGGATTGCGTGTCGCCGCCGCGCTTGTCAGCGGGCTGACTTACGGACATCCGGAGATCAAGGTGCGCGGAGTGCCCTCTGCCGCCGGACTCATCCGGTCCGCATTCGCCGGGGATTTTCCGCGGAAAGCTGTCGCGCTGTTTGACGGCCGCCGTTCGGAGATTCTGGCCTATGGGATGGAGCTGAAAGACGGTTCGTATCAGCCGGACGGCTTTACCGCGGTGCTTCAGAAGCCGGAAGAACTTGCCGCCGTTCTTGACAGCGCCCGTGCCGCCGCATTGGAGAAAGACCGTGCCGCGCTCTGCCGGTTTGCACCGGAACTTGCGGAAAAGATCTGCCATACTCCGTCGATTCAGGCGGAAGAGCTGATTTTCAACGATCCCCGGAATTTTTCCGCTTCACCGACCGAATTGATTTATCTGCGTGCCGCCGTGTTTGTGGAAGCGCGAATTCCGAGAAAAATCTGATCATGACGTTCCGCAAACTGGTTTTTTATGTTCTGCTTCCGCTGTTTCTGCTGCTGTTGCTGCTGACGGCGGGGAGTGTTTGCGCCGCCATGCTTCTGGATGAGATGCCGATCACATCCAAACTTGCTTCTTCACTGGATTTTACGCCGATGATGACGGGTATGCGTTCCGTCAACCGCAGTATTTATTCCGCACTGCGTCAACCCCCCGGAAAAGAAGAGGTTCTGGAACTGACGGAACGGGAATTCAATGCTCTGCTGGCTGGGACTGCGGGCAATCCGTTTGCCGCTTCTCTGGTCAGGATCCGTTTGCCGGACGAAGTGAAAAACGGCCGGCTGGTTTTGGAAGACGGTGTGTTCAACTTTTTTTATCCGTATGATATTCAGCGGGATACGCCGTTCGGCAGATATATCAACATCCGCTGCCGCTTCCGTCTTTCCATCCGGAATGGAGAACCGGAGATCCGGATTCTTTCCTGCAAAGCGGGAACGCTCCCCGTTTCGGAAGCCAGAGTCCAGAGCATAATCGGGAAGAAAATGCGCGAGCAGTATTCCGGGACACCGGCGGAACGAATCGTCCGGGCGGGGATTGTCAGTCTGACGATGGAAGAGGAAAAAGCGGTTCTGCGGTATCGTCCGTATGAACTGATTGAGGCTGCGGACCGGGAATTCAATTCTGACGGACAGCCCCGGATCCGTGAAACTCTGCGTCGGCTGGTTCGCTGAATCCGGATCGGCAAGATAAGATAAAAAAGTACCGCAACAATGCGGTACTTTCCGGTTGGCAACTACTCTGCCGCCGGAACTTCCCAGCCGCAGAGAACGGAAGAGTCCGCTTCTCCGTCCCAGACGGAACTGCCGTCTTCGGAGATCGTGACTTTGCGGACCGTGCAGAGATTGCTGTCTGTTTCATTCAGGGCGAGACAGACCGCCGGATGAATCGTCACCGCCTGCGGATATTTGAATTTGTAGATGCGCACCTGCGGAGTGGATTCCGCCGTTTCTTCAAACAGTGCGTCGCTTCCGGGCGGAAGTGATTCCGTTTCTTCGATCGTGATGGTTGTTTCGTTGACGGGGCGCCCGCCGGGGGTTCCGTCTCCCGTGTAGAATGCTTTGCGGGTGGTGTCGAACATCAGTTCCCCGTCTTCGAGGATGACTTCCTGACGTTCTGCGCTGGTGCCGTAAGGCGGTTTGAAAACTGCCATTTCAGATTCTCCTTCCATAACTTAACATTGTGCTGCCGGAAAAACGTTCTCCGAGCGACAGCAGAACTTCCGCGCCGGAATAGTCGGGGTCTCCTTCCGGGACGGCGGCGACAGTTCCTTCCGGGAATGCGAAATTAAGAATCGCGGCATGTTCGGTTCCGCCGTTGGTGACGGTCGGGCTGCTGCCGGACGGAAGCGTGGTGACGCTGCCGATCCGGACCGTTGCCGCGTTTCCGGTCAGAAAATCGAAGAAATCCGTTTCTGTTCCGCTGTTTCCTGCGTTGAGCCATACCTGATAGGCGGAAAGCCCTTGCGGTCCCTGAAGACCGGGGGTGCCCTGCAGCCCCTGTGTTCCCGGTTCACCCTGTGGTCCCTGCGGACCGACCGCTCCGGTGTAGCCGCGCGGACCGCGCAGAAATTCAAAGAAATCCTCTTCGCTTCCGCTGTGCCCCGCGTCGATCCACACCTGATAGGCGGATGCGCCGTCGGCGTTGTCGAGACGATCCCAGTGGATGCCGTCAACGGTAGCGTAATAGAGTCCGTTGTTCTTGCGGATTTGCCGGAATACGCCGTTCCGGTTGTCTCCGATCGTGTCCATCGTGTACCTCCTTCGGTTTTCGACGGGGCGGAACGATGTCAACCGACGGGACCGTATTCGTGCTTCCGCAGAGCGGAGGGGGAGCAGCCGTGCAGCTGTTTGAATTTTCTGCTGAAATAACTGGCGGATTCAAAACCGAAATGTTCCACGATCTCATACAGTCGCAGATCGGAGGAAAGCAGCATGACCTTTGCCCGCTCCATCCGGTCGCGGATGACATAATCGAGAGGGGAATAGCCGGTGTGAAGACGGAACAGTTCGGAAAAACGGCTTTGACTCATTCCCGCGATTTTTGCGAGTCCGGCGAGCGTGATTTTCCCATGGTTGCCGTTCTGAATATACAGCAGAGCTTTGCGGACGCTTTCCGGAATGCAGCCGACGCGGTCGCCGCTGCGGTGAAGCGCCCGCAGAAGTTCGCTCATCAGGATCAGCAGAGCCGCCGAGACGAGCAGATTCGCCCCGGGGCGCAGGTCTTCCTCCTCGTTCCGGACCGACTGTATGCACCGTGCGACCGCATCCGCTGATGTGTGCGCGAGACGGTATTGGCGGTTCCCCATGGTCTGGAGCATGCCGAGTTCTCCGTACTGTTCCGGCAGAATGGGTGAAAGAAGCAGTTGCAGGGTCCGGCTTTTTTCATGGATGAACCAGTTGTGGCGGACCCGTGCGGGGATCAGCAGAAAATCGCCCGGACTCAGCAGGATGTCTCTGCCGCCGACTCCGAACGTCATGCTGCCGGAATGCACGGCGATGATCTGGAATGACGAATGCGCGTGCATGACGCGTGTTCCGACTTTTTCCGGATAGTCTACGGTGCAGACTTGCAGAAACGGCGGCAGCAGGAGCCGATGTGAGAGCGCTGTGTTGCGGATTCCCCCGTCATATAATGTGATGATGCCGGGCATGGCAGATTTCTCCTTTTTCGTAAGATAAGGCAAAAAAATGATTTTTCAAGTCAGCGAAAAAAATAAAATCCGGCAGTATATTGAGACAACAGTCAATAACAGGGAGAACTGGGTTATGAGTATTCAGATTGCGGAAGAGAGCGGAAAAGTTCTGCTCAGCACACGGAACATGTCGTATGGGATCGGAATTTCGGCGAAGTGGCGGCTGCCCGTCAATCTGCATTGGGGCGGGCGTCTTTCTTGTGCGGAGGAGCTGACTCCGCCGGAAGAGATCACATTTTTTGACAACGGCTGCGAGACCGCATTTTATAAGACGGCGTTCTGCCGTCTTGAGCTGGCCTCGTATACCCGCGACTATATTTACGAGCCCTGCCTGAAAGTGCGGTCGCCGTTCGAGCTGGAGGAGCTGAGATTGCAGTTTTCCGGCTGGTCCGTTCCCGAAGAGGAGCATTTCCGGTTGGACATGACCGATCCGGCGGAGATGGTGAAAGTCTCCCTGCATTACCGTCTGATTCCGGAACTTGATCTGATTCAGCGCTGGACGGAGGTCCGCAATACGTCGGACCGGGAGATCGTGTTTGAAAATCTGTTTTCCGCCTCCTGGACGTTTCCGCGTGCCCGCCGCTGGCGGCTGAGTCATCTGGAAGGCGGCTGGGGACGCGAATTCATTGTTGCCCGCGAACCGGTCGCCCCGGGGGAAAAGGTTCTGGAAAGCCGTACCGGGACAAGCGGTCACCAGCACGCGCCGTTTTTTGCGCTGGACGAAGGAAACGCGACCGAGAAAAGCGGAGAAGTCTATTTCGGAACGTTTCTCTGGAGCGGAAACTGGAAGATCGTTGCCGAGCTCGATGAATACCGGGAAATGCGTGTCTGCGGAGGTTATAACAATTTTGATTTTGAATATCCGCTGGCGCCGGGGGAGGCGCATGAGACGCCTCTGTTCGTCGGCGGATTTACGAAAAACGGATTCGGCACGATGAGCCGTCTTCTGCATCGCTGGCACCAGCGCTGTCTTTATCCGGAAAACATGCGGAACAGACCGATGACCGCGCTCTACAATTCTTTCGGCTGTCTGCGCGGTCCGCAGGTGACGGAGAAGAATATTCTTGCACTGATTCCGAAAGCCGCGGCGGCAGGGATCGAAACGTTCATAATCGACGACGGCTGGCAGAAAAGTTTCGGCGACTGGGTACCGCATCCGGAACGTTTTCCGAACGGGCTGGGAAGCGTGGTCGCTCTTGCCCATTCTCTGGGGATGACGTTCGGACTCTGGGTGGAGATTGAGCGGGCGCAGGAGAACAGCGAAGTCGCGCGCCGTCATCCCGAATGGCTGGTGGATGACTCCGATTATTCCCTGTTGAATTTTGCGCTTCCCGAAGTGCTGGATTATGTCCATGCGGAACTGTCCGCTCTGATCCGCGGGAACGGAATCGACTACATTAAAACCGATTTCAACCGGTATCTCGGTGTGCCGCATTTCCGGGACCGCCGTTCCATGCGCACCCGGTATCTGAATAATTTTTATACGCTGCTGAAGCGTTTGCGTGCGGAATTCTCGAATGTTTTTTTTGAAAACTGCGCCGCCGGAGCGGGACGGCTCGACATGGAGATGGACCGTTATTTTTCCCGTATCAACCGGAGCGACAATCAGGACCCGCTGGCGGTGCTCGGTATCCACGAGGGGTTCACATGGCTTCATCCCTCCAAAATGGCGGGCGGCGGATGCCATATCAGCCGGGCGGTCGAACGGTTCAATCACCGCAGCCCGATACCGCTCTCTTTCATGGCGCATGTCGGAATGATGGGCTGGCTTTCTCTTGGCCTGCCGCTCGACAAGTCATCGGAAGAGGAGCTGGAGGAGTGTGCGGAATACATCCGGCTTTACAAACGGATCCGGCATGTGACGCACCTCGGAGAACTGCACCGTCTGGCTTCTTATACGGAAACCGGTTCTCATGCGGCGTTTGAGTTCGTGACGGAAGACGCTTCGGAGGCGGTTCTGCTGCTGTTTGCCCATAATCTGCGCTATGACGACGCGCTTCCCGAATTCCGCCTGGAGGCGCTGGATCCGGATGCCTGGTACCGGATCGACCGTTATGCGCCGTCCGGTAAAGGATACGGCAAACCGGACCCCCTGCCGCGTCCGCAGACCGGGTGTTTCCTGATGGAACACGGTATCCGCGTCATGATGAACGGCGATCTTGACAGCCGGGTCTTTCATCTGCGCCGGATTGAAGAGCGCCGGGGTGATGTGATCGGGTTCGATCTTCCTTTGGAACTGGGGGACGGATTTTACTCGCTTTCCCTGAACGGCTCTTCCGGACCGGATGGAATGGAAATCCTTGTGGATGGCAGGATGGTTCATTCTCTTCTGCCGCATTGTTCCGGCATTCTCGAAAGCAAGCCGTTTTTTGCCAAAGGAAAGACGCGTTGCCATGTGGAATTCCGTTCGAAAGGTGGGGGCGCGATCAGTGTGAAGACTCCGGTTCTGGCGGAACTGTATTATGAACCGGTCGGCGCGGAATTCTTCTGGGAGAAAGAACTCGGCAGGAACAGCGATGAAAGCCGGGACTGTCCATCCGGCAGGCTGGACCTTGATTGGTCCGCGCCCGGCTGGCTCCCGGCGGAAGCCCGGAACGGCGTGATTTCCTGCGGAAGCGGTTACCGCTATCTGGCGGTGCGCGTATATTCTCCGGATACTCAGGATGTACGCGTCTTTGTCGCAGCGGATTATTTCTGGCAGATGCGCGTCAACGGGGCGGCGGTGACTCCGGTTCTCGGCGGACCCTCCGATTCCCGGTTCGCCCGCCGGATGAAAATTCATCTGGAGGCCGGATGGAACGGAATCGTATTTTACCACGGAGCGGGCAGTTGCGGCAGCTGGCTGGATTTCCGCGTCGCGAATCCGGGAACATTGAAATACAGCTGCCCGTGCAGGTGAACCCGGTCAAGTCCGCTTCCCGGAAAAAGCATACAAAAATCCCGCCGGAACCGGACCGAAGTCCGATCCCGGCGGGGCAGAGAGGTTTGCAGAATCCGGTTATTCGTTCTGGAAAATCTGGAAACCGCCGTAGGCTTCCATGCCGTGTTCGCTGAGGTCGAGTCCGCGGAGCTGTTCCTCATCCGTGCAGCGGAGTCCCCAGAACTTCTTCAGCAGCAGGAATATGACCGAGGCGCAGAGGAAACTTGCCGCTCCGACTGCGACGACGCCGATCAGCTGGGGCAGGAACTGGAAGTCGGGGCTGAAAATACCCACAGCCAATGTTCCCCACACTCCGTTGACGAGATGAACCGAGAGCGCTCCGACCGGATCGTCAAGAAACAGCCGGTCGAACATGTATACCGCCAGCACGACGATCACACCGCCGATTGCTCCGATCACGATGGAGGACGTGATGCTGACACAATCCGCTCCGGCGGTGATCGCGACGAGTCCCGCGAGAACTCCGTTGAGCATCATCGAAAGATCCGGTTTTTTCTGGATCATCCAGGAGGTCAGCATTGCGGTCATGCATCCGGTACATGCAGCGAGACACGTTGTTACGAAAACGTAGGAGACAAGGTACGGATCCGCATTGAATGCCGACGCTCCGTTGAATCCGAACCAGCCGAACCACAGGAGAAAAACCCCGATGGTCGCCAGCGGCATATTGTGCGCCATGATCGGCCTTGAGATTCCACCGACGAATTTACCGAGACGGGGACCGAGAATGATCACTCCCGCCAGCGCTCCCCACCCGCCGACCGAATGGACAAACGTCGAACCGGCAAGGTCATGAAAGTTGAGGGAGCTCAGCCATCCGCCGCCCCATCCCCACGATCCGACCAGCGGATAGACCAGTGCGGAATAGAAGACGGCAAAAAGCAGATAGGCGCTCAGCTTGATGCGTCCCGCCACCGCACCGGAAACAATCGTTACGCCGGTTGCGGCGAACATCGCCTGAAAGATGAAATCGGTCCAGTAGGTATAGTTGCCTCCGTTATAGTCGATCAGCCCTGCCGCTCCGGCGGGACAGTTGAGGCCGCTTCCGGCAAATCCGAGGAATTTGCCGATGATCCACGAATCTCCGGGATACATCAGACCGAAGCCGATTACGAGAAAGGTCAGGATTCCGATGCAGGGAGTCGCGAGATTTTTGCAGAGGATGTTGACGCAGTTTTTAGCTCTGGTGAGTCCGGTCTCCAGCAGAGCGAATCCGAGGTGCATGGAGAAGACGAGAACGGTGCCGAGCAGCATCCAGAGATTGTTCACGGTGAACATCGCTTCCGCGGCGGTTGCGTTTTTCACTGCTTCGCTGTCCGCAAACAGAGGAAGCGAGGCGGCTGTCAAAACGAGGAAAAGCAGCAGTTTCATAATAAAGGATCTCCTTTCTCTTACCCGATCGCGTCCGTTCCGGTCTCTCCGGTCCGGATGCGGATGCAGTTTTCCAGATTTGTGATAAAGATTTTGCCGTCGCCGATGGTTCCGGTCCTTGCACCCTGAATGATTGCACTGACCGTCTGGTCTACGAATTCGTCGTTGACGGCGATTTCGATTCTGACCTTTTTATGCAGGTTGACTTCCTGTACGACTCCGCGGTAGGCTTCCATATACCCTTTCTGCTGTCCGCAGCCGAGAGCATTGGTAATGGACATCTTGAAGATTTCGTGCTTGAACAGTTCCTGCTTTACGGCAGTGACCCGTTCCGGTTTGATGTACGCTGTAATCAATTTCATTCCGACCTCCATAGTTGATTAACGGATGATACCGTATGACATCAGCAGGAGACGTGCCAACTTTCAATAAGTGTGTTTTGAGGCGGAAGAACGGGAACGGGGGAGGTCGGGATTAGACAAAAATGTAAAACGGACCGTGTTTATCTGTATAAAAATGAAAAAGCCGCCGGGAAAGGCGGCCGATCCGGTTATACGGGTTGGAAAAGCAGATGTTATTTCTGGGGGATGATTTCCCGGATGACGGAACGGGTCTTTTCCATGCCGTGCTCCTGAAGGAAGGTGTCGATGACCGGGACGAGGCGTATGACGAGCGGAAGCCCCGCCAGAAAAAGGAGTCCGGCGCCCGTGAAATATGCGCGGTACATGGGAAGCCCGCTTCCGAAAAAGCGTTCCGCAAGTTTCAGAATCGCGCCTGCCGCGAACATGCCGGTCACACCCGCCGCCGCACCGGTTACGACGCTGATGAACATGGAGCTGGCGACCTGCCGTTCTTTGGGGACCGCCATCAGGAAGTAGTGGACCATCGCGTTCTGTGCGGAAACAACCATGGAGCCGATCAGGAGGAACGGCAGGATGAAGAGTCCCCACATCCACGGTGAAGAGACCGTGGACGGTGCGATCAGCCAGAACAGACAGATGGGGAAGATCAGTGTGTAGGCGTAAATCGCCACTTTGCGCGGGCCGATTTTTTCCGTGATCCGTCCGCTGATCTGCGTCGCGGCGATTGCGGATGCAAACTGAATGACGGAAAACAGGATCGCCTGCGTGTCGCTGACGCCATAACCGCGTTTCATGGTCAGTATCGCGATCGGCGCCATCATGATAATGCCCAGATTCACCATGAATCCCGCGTAGATCTGACGGCGCAGGGTGAGGTCGCGGAACGCTTCCCGGAGTTGCGGCAGGAGCGGAGCCTGAGCGGAACGCCGGATATTGGAAGTCTCGTCGATTTTCCGGATGAACGTGGAGGCCGTCACTCCGCAGCAGGCTCCTGCGACGATGATTCCGACCAGCACCCAGAGATTGTCGTAACGGCTGAGGACCAGACTGATCGTGATCATTGCCGCAAGCCCGGAACCGTAGAACAGGCCGGTGGATTTGGCAATCAGGCGCGCACGGTCCGTATCGGACGAAATGTCTCCGATCAGCGGCTGTGACATCACCACGCCTGCCGCGCGGAACCCGTAGAACAGAAAACTGCCTAGCAGCAGGGTTCCCCATGCCAGTTCCCGGCTCAGCGGAAGAATCAGCGCGCTGACCGCCACAAGAAGCGCCGCCACATTGCGGCAGACCCAGAAATCCGCCTGACTCCGCGCCGCGCCCACTTGTGCGGTCCGGATCACGCCGAGCGGCAGCAGCAGAAAGCCGAGGAACATCATGGCTCCGATCACCGCAACGATGAAGTTCGGGGCGGAAAGTTTGACCGCAAACAGAATGATCACGGTTTCGCCGAGGCACATGTAGGAGGCTCCGTTCACCGCGCTGAACCGGTTGTAGTTGAGTTGGGAAATCCGGCGCTGTTCCCCTGTCAGCGGTCTGTCGTAAAGCATGAAACGTTCCTTGAAAAATGGATTGCAGGATGTCGGAGGTTAAGAATACAGGACGGAGCAGGGAAGCCGCCCTGTCCGTCCTGTGTGGTTTGTATGTTGCGGGGGCAGCGGTCGACGCGTGCGCCGGCTCCGCCGACCAGCTTTTCGACCTCTTTGAGGGTCGCCATGCTGGTGTCGCCGGGGGTGGTCATCGCAAGCGCGCCGTGTGCGGCGCCGTAATTGACCGCGAGGGCGGGATCGTCTTTTTCCATGAGACCATAGATCAGACCGGAGGCGAAAGAGTCGCCGCCGCCGACGCGGTCGAGGATCTCCAGCCCGTCGCGCTGGACCGCCTGATGAAATTCGCCGCCGTACCAGAGAATTGCGCCCCAGTCATTGACGGTTGCCGTTCTGACGGTGCGGAGCGTGGTGGCGACCGCTTTGAAGTTCGGATATTTTTCCACGACCTGCGAGATCATTTTTTTGAATCCTTCCACGGGCAGGGTGGTAAGTTTTTCGTCCGCTCCGGCGACTTCAAAACCGAGACAGGCGGTGAAGTCTTCCTCGTTTCCAATCATGACGTCAACGTATTTTGCGATTTCCTTGTTGACCTCCTGAGCGCGTTCCTTGCCGCCGATGCCTTTCCAGAGCGACGGACGGTAATTGAGGTCGTAGCTGGTCATGGTGCCGTATTTTTTCGCGGCTTTGAGCGCTTCGATCACAACGCCGGGCGTGGTATCGGAAAGCGCGGCGAAAATGCCGCCGGTGTGAAGCCAGCGGGAACCGAGTTTGCCGAAGATGCAGTCCCAGTCAATATCGCCCTCTTTCAGTTGGGAGACTGCGGTGTTGCCGCGGTCGGAGCAGCCGACCGCTCCGCGCACGCCGAATCCGCGTTCCGTGAAATTGAGTCCGTTGCGGACCGAGCGGCCGATGCCGTCGTAGGGGACCCATTTGATCAGAGAGGTGTCAACGCCGCCCTGCATGATGAAGTCTTCAACAAGCCGTCCGACCGGATTGTCCGCAAATGCGGTTACCACGCCGGCGCGTTTGCCGAAACAGCGGCGGAGTCCGCGTGCCACGTTGTATTCGCCGCCGCCTTCCCATGCGCGGAAAGAACGGGCGGTGTGGATGCGTCCCTCGCCGGGATCCAGACGGAGCATGACTTCGCCGAGAGAGATAATATCGTACTGACAGGTTTCAGGGGATTTTGTCTGCATGTGATCGTTCCTTTGCGCTTATTTCTTGATATATTTTGCGGCGACTGCGACGGCCTGGCGGATGGTTTCGTCATCACATTTGTTGAGCCATGTTCCGCCGACTGCGGCGACTTCCGGGATCTGAAGATACGTTTCGACGTTGGCAGGTTTGACTCCGCCGGTCGGCATGAACTTCACGCCGAGGTGTTTGTACGGGGCGATGATGGATTTGAGCATCGGCACGCCGCCGCAGGCTTCCGCCGGGAAGAATTTCAGCATCCGGCAGCCGAATTCCATTGCCTGTTCCACTTCGCTCGGCGTGCAGACCGCGGGGAAGAAATCAAGATTGCATTTGACCGCTTCCGCCACGACTTTCGGGTTGAAACCGGGAGCGACTGCGAATTTTGCGCCTGCATCGAACGCACGGTGCAGATCGGCGATGTTCAGAACGGTGCCGGCTCCGATGTACATTTCCGGAAAACGTTTCGAGGCTTCACGGATAATGGACTCCGCCGCTGCCGTCCGGAACGTGATTTCCGCTGCCGGAAGTCCGTTTTTGCAGAGCTGTTCGCAGACCGTCAGCCCCTCTTCGAGTGTGTTCAGAACGAGAACGGGGACGATTTTGACTTTTTCGAGCTGTTCAGACAACATGTTTGTACCCTTTCAATTCTATTATTGATCTGTGCTGTTGATGCTGACATTGACAATTTACAGGAGAAACGGTGAAAAATCAAATAGTTTCACAGAACAAAATGCAAATAACTTGTCTGCTTGGAGTTTCAGCGTGAAAATCCGGTTTTTTGATTTGCTGTGAAAAATACACACTTGTCCGGATCGGGAGGGAGGGAATGAATTCGGCATTGTCGTGTGAAAAATACAAAAAAAATTAGCCTTGAACCGCTGTGAAACTTCAAAAAAACTGAGCTTGTATTTGAATTTTCTGAAATCGGTTGCTATATTAACTGTGAAATGAATCACGAAAATAGAAAATAAAAAATTCACAGAGCGTTTTCCCGCCGCGGGGGAACCGCTGGAAGAAGCCGTACCCGAATCACGGCCTGCGAATGAATATGCATGGAAAAATTACCTATAACAGGAGGAATTGGAATGGAAGCAACAGACAAGATGCGTGAGGCCGAAAAGGCTGTATCGCGCATGGAGGACGCGGAAGCTGTTCTCCGTGAGTACAATTACGACAAAACCAAGCTCGTGCCGATCCTGCAGGCTGTGCAGGCACGTTACAACTGGCTCTCCAAGGAGCTGCTGAGCTACATCGCCTGCGCTCTCGGACTTCCTCCGGCGCGCGTTTACGGCGTTGCCACTTTCTACGCTCACTTCTCCCTCAAGCCCAAGGGCAAGAACATCATCCGTCTTTGCGACGGGACCGCGTGCCACGTCAAAGGCTCCACGTCGATTCTGGACGCTCTCTACGAGAAACTCAACATCAAGCCCGACCGCGACAGTACGGACGATATGATGTTCACGGTGGAAACCGTCAGCTGTCTCGGAGCCTGCGGTCTTGCCCCTGTCATGCTTGTCAACGATGATGTGCATGGACAGGTCAAGCCCTCCGATATTCCGAAAATCATTGACGAACTTCTTGCCAAACAGGCGAAAAACTCCAGCGAGGTGGCATAATGGCGAAACTTACTGTAGCTGATGTTGAAAAACGGATCAGCGATTACGAGGCCAAAGCGGCGAAAATTTCCCGCCGGATCATCGTCTGCGGCGGTACGGGGTGCGTGGCGAACGGTTCGCTCAAAGTCCGCGACGCGCTTGTTGAAGAGCTGAAAAAAGCCGGTCAGACTGTCGAAGTCGATCTGGAACACGATTCCGCCGATCATATTCATCCGGGGTCCGCATACGTCTCCAAGAGCGGATGCCAGGGATTCTGTCAGATGGGACCGCTCGTCCGCATCGAACCGGACGGCATCATTTATACCAAAGTCCGCCCGGAAGACGCTCTTGAAATTGTTCAGGAAACCATTCTGAAGCACGGCGTGATTGAGCGTCTGCTTTATATGAACCCTTCCGACGGCAAGCGTTACAAAGGCGAACACGAGATCCCGTTCTACAGCCGTCAGCACCGTCTCGTTCTGGCGAACTGCACGATTGAGCCGGACAGCATTGGCGAGTATTTCCACAAGAAAGGCTACCTTGCCGCGATCAAGGCATATACTCAGATGAGTGCGGAAGAGGTTTGCGCCGAAATGGAAGAATCCGGTCTCCGCGGACGCGGAGGCGGCGGCTTCCCGACCGGAAGAAAATGGAAATTCACCCTTGCGTCCCCCGGACCGAAAAAATATGTTATCTGCAACGGTGACGAGGGCGACCCGGGAGCGTTTATGGACCGTTCCGTCATGGAAGGCAATCCGCATTCCGTAATCGAAGGCATGATGATTGCAGCCCGTGCGATCGGTGCGGACGAGGGGTATGTCTATGTGCGTGCGGAATACCCGCTGGCTGTGACCCGTATGCGCAAAGCGGTCAAGGACGCGGAAGAAGCCGGCGTGCTCGGCGATGATATTTTCGGCAGCGGACTTTCGTTCCGCATTCATGTGATGGAAGGCGCGGGCGCATTCGTTTGCGGTGAAGAAACCGCTCTGATGGCGTCGATTGAGGGAAAACGCGGTATGCCGATGCCGAAACCGCCGTTCCCGGCGCAGTGCGGTCTCTGGGGCAAACCGACCGTGATCAACAACGTGGAAACACTCGGCACGGTTCCGTATGTGATCCGCGAAGGCGCCGCCAAATTCCGCGAGCTCGGTGTTTCGACTTCTCCCGGAACCAAAACGTTTGCGCTGACCGGACATGTCGCCAACACCGGACTGATCGAAGTTCCGTTCGGAACCACGCTCGGCGAGATCGTCAACGAGATCGGCGGCGGAGTGACCGATGCAGACGGCAAAGTTTCGCTCGATAACTTCAAATCCGTACAGATCGGCGGTCCGTCGGGCGGCTGTCTGACCAAGGATATGCTCAACCTGCCGCTTGATTTCGATTCCCTGCGAAGCGTCGGCGCGATGGTTGGTTCCGGCGGACTTGTTGTCATGAACACCAATACCTGTATGGTTGCGGTTGCGAAGTTCTTCATGCACTTTACGCAGAATGAATCCTGCGGCAAGTGTGTTCCCTGCCGGGAAGGCACCAAGCAGATGCTTGCCCTGCTTGACGACATTACGAAAGGCAAGGCGGACGAATCCACACTGGATCTGCTGGAGCAGACCGCGAAGGCTGTTCAGATGGGATCGCTCTGCGGACTCGGCAAAACGGCTCCGAACCCGGTTCTCTCCACGCTGAAACACTTCCGCGAAGAGTATCTGGTGCATGTGCGCGAAAAACGCTGTCCGGCGGGACAGTGCAAAGCGTTGGCGCGTCCTGAAATTGATCCGAAGAAGTGCAAAGGCTGTTCCGCCTGTGCGAGAAAATGCCCGGTCGGCGCCATTACCGGAGAGATCCGCAAACCGTTTGTGATCGACGCTGCCAAATGTATCAAGTGCGGCGCCTGCAAAGCCGCCTGCAAATTCTCCGCCATCACCGGAATTTAATTGATAAGGAACTCTGAAAATGACTACAACTGCTGTAAAAACTCTTACCGTCAACGGTGTTCCGGTCGAGATCCAGGGAGAGCGCAATCTTCTTGAGGTGATCCGTAAGACCGGGATTGAACTCCCGACGTTCTGCTATCACTCTGATCTGAGTGTGTACGGTGCATGCCGCCTCTGTCTTGTCGAAGTGGAAAAACGCGGCATCATGGCTGCCTGCTCCACTCCGCCGGAAAGCGGAATGGTGATCCGCACCGATACGAAACAGCTCCGCGACATCCGCAAGATCAATATTGAACTGCTGTTGGCGAATCACAACCGCGAATGCCCCTCCTGCGTCCGCAGTGCCAGCTGTACACTGCAGAACCTTGCGCGCCGTCTCGGCGTCGATGCCATCCGCTATAAGCAGCTCAAGGAGCTGGAGCCGGTGGACAAGAGTTCCCCGTCGTTGGAGCGTGACCCGAACAAGTGCGTACTCTGCGGCGATTGCGTGAGAATGTGCGCGGAAGTGCAGGGAATCGGTGCGATCGGATTCGCACACCGCGGTTCCAAGGCGAAAGTCGTTCCCGCATTCGACAAGGGATTGAACGAAGTCGAGTGCATCAACTGCGGCCAGTGCGCGGCGGTCTGCCCGACTGGAGCTATCATTCCGCACCAGAACCGGGAAGAAGTCTGGAATGCGATCCATGATCCGAACAAGCTTGTGGTTGCCCAGATCGCGCCTGCGGTCCGTTTTGCGCTCGCGGAATTCTTCGATCAGCCCGCCGGACAGAATGCCGCCGGAAAACTGGTTGCTGCTCTCCGCAAAATGGGCTTTGATTACATTTACGACACTACATTCGCCGCCGATATGACCATCTGGGAAGAAGCGGAAGAGTTCCTGCGTCGCGTGAAAGCGGGCGGACCGTTCCCGATGTTCACTTCCTGCTGCCCCGGCTGGGTCAAGTATGCGGAAATCAATTTCCCGTCCCTGAGCAAGAATCTTTCTTCCTGCCGTTCTCCGCAGCAGATGTTCGGCGCGGCGATGAAAGAAGCTCTGCCGAAAATGCTCGGCAAGGACCGCAAGGAGATCGTCGTCGTTTCCATCATGCCCTGTACCGCCAAGAAGTACGAGGCCGGACTCGACAAATTCAAAGTGGACGGCAATCCGGACGTGGACTATGTCCTTACCACGACGGAAATCGGCCGCATGATTGATTCGTTCGGCATCAAGTTCGATGAACTGGAGCCGGATGCGTTTGATATGCCGTTCGGTTTCGGCACCGGCGCGGGAGTGATCTTCGGAAGCTCCGGCGGCGTGATGGAAGCTGCCCTCCGTTATGCGGTCGGCAAGATCAACGGTCAGGTCCCGATGCACGGGCTTGAATTCAAGCAGGTTCGCGGAAGCCAGCGTTTCAAAGAGACAACAATCAAAGCCGGTGATACGGAACTCCGTATTGCGGTTGTCAACACGCTCGGCGCAGCAAAAGAGATTGCGAAAGAGGCGGCGGAAGGTAAATCCCCGTATCACTTCATTGAAGTGATGGCGTGTCCCGGCGGATGCGTCTGCGGTGGCGGCCAGCCGATTCAGAACGACCGCGTCAAGCGTGCACAGCGCATGGAAGCAACCTATAAGTGCGACAAGAATATGCAGTTCAAAAACTCGCTTGAGAACCACATGCTTGCCGACTGCTACGAGAAATATCTTGGCGGCCAGCCGAATTCGGAGAAGGCTCACCACCTGCTCCACACCGTGTATGAGAACCGTAACGGCGTGTTCGATGCGGTGGAAGTCGTCGAATCCGGAAAGGCGTCGAAGAAAGTTGCCGTTTCGGTTTGTGTGACTCCGGGTGTTGATGAGGCGGTCAGCGCCAAGGCTCTGGCTGAGGTGCTTGAGTTCGCCGGACAGAAAGGTATTTCCGATAAGCTCGTTGTGGAAACCGCTTTTGCTCCGTCCTGTACGAACCGGAAAGCCGGTGAAGTGATGGTCGGCGGACGTTTCTTCCAGGCATCCGAACTTGAGAAAGCTAAAAAAGAGATGGAAAACGCTGTGGCTGAATAAGTTCCGTTTTCCTCAGACAAACAGACCGCAATCCTGAAAGCAGGGGTTGCGGTCTGTATTTTTTTCGGGAGAATTCATAAAAAAGATGAAATTCTTCAGGAACTCTCTTGCTTTTTGAGGATTCTGTGATATACTACTCCAAGACCGCAGAAGGTACGCTATGAATTCCCCCCCCTCACATGTGTTGCCTCTGCGGTCTTTTCTGTTATTTCCCGCCGTTTTTCATTCCCATGCAGCTGTAATAGACTTTCAAAGCATCGCTTGCCGCTTTGACATTGTGGATCCGGATGATCCCGTAGCCTTTCACGGCGGAGGCTATCGTGGAACCGCAGGTTCCGTAATCCCGCTGTGAAGCAACAGGTTCCCGGATAATCTGCCCGATAAAGGATTTCCGTGATGGACCCGAAAGCAGAGGATAGCCGAGCTTCAGCAGTTTTTCCGCTTCGTTGATCAGGGCTGCCGACTGCTCCGCAGTTTTGGCAAATCCGATACCCGGATCCAGAATGATCGCATTCCGGCGGACTCCGGCTTTGAGAACATTGTCCACCATTATGCGCAACTCTTCAATGACCGTTTCGATCAGTCCGCCGGAATAGTGAAGGTTTTCCTGCGCCTGCATCCGGTCGGGCGTGGCGCGCGAGTGCATGATGATGGCGCCGGCGTCGTAACGGGCCGTGACTTCCGCCAGGCCGGGATCAAACAGAAATCCGCTGACGTCATTGACGATGTCGGCTCCGAGCTTGAGAGCCTCTTCCGCAACGGCAGATTTCCGGGTGTCGATGCTGATGAAAATGTCGTGTGAGAGCTCCCGGACGGCACGGACCGCCGGAAGGACGCGGTGCAGCTCCTCTTCCACCGGGACCTCTTGCGAGCCCGGACGGGTCGATTCCCCGCCAATGTCGATAATATCCGCTCCATGGGCGATCAGGGTTTGAATGCGTTCTTTGAGCGGGATCGTTGAACCGCCGTCGCTGAACGAGTCGGGGGTTACATTCAGAATGCCCATCAGTTTCGGAAAACCGTTCAGCTGAAACGGCCGTCCGCGAAAAGTCAGAGTTGTCATCAGGATCTCCATAAAAAACAGGGCGTCTGTGAAGACGCCCTGTATCATTTGCTGTTGTATCCGGCTGTTACACCTGTTCCGGTGCGGGCGGATTGGTTTCTTGCGTTTCCGCCGTCGTTTCCGTTGCCACAACGGGTTCTTCAGCGGGAACCGGCTTTTTCTGTCCCTCGATCTCAATCAGGCGCGCTACGCCGGTGATCCGGTCGCCTTTGCGCAGTTCCATGATCTTGACACCTTTGGAGGCTCGGCCGACGATCCGGATTTCATCCACGGAGATACGGACAACCTGTCCGCGTTCCGTTGTGATGATGAGTTCGTCACCATGCTGGACTTTGACTGCGGCGACAACCTCTTCACCATCACGGAGATTGAGGTTCTTCACACCCTTTGCTCCGCGCCGGGTCAGGCGGTAATCTTCCACATAACTGCGTTTTCCCATGCCGCCGGAGGTGACGATGAGAATCTGCGGTCTGCCGGTATCTTCCAGTGCGGTATCGTCGTTTTCATCACCGAGCTGTTCGTCGATTTCCTCGGCGGTATCTTCCGGTTCCATGATCTCTTCGACACCTTCGGGGAGAACCGCGTTCCGGGGGTCTTCCGTGACTGTGCCATCGCCGGGAACGACTTCCATGCTGACGATCCGGTCGCCTTCCAGTTTGAATTTGATACCGGTTACGCCGCGTGCGGTTCTTCCCATTGCGCGGACATCGCTGCTCTTGAAGCGGCATGCCATACCCTTTGCGGTGGAGAGGATGATCTCATCGCCCGGTTCCACGAGGCCGGCACCGATCAGATCGTCACCCTCTTCAATCGTAAGCGCACGGATGCCGATCTTGCGCAGATGGCGGAACTGGCTAAGCGGAGTCTTCTTGATGACACCGCACCGGGTCGCCATTGCGATGCAGAGCTCTTCGTTTTCTTCGAACATTTTCTTTTTGACCGTGAGCATGGTACGGATCTGTTCGTTCGGTTCCAGCTTGATCAGGTTGACGATCGCTTTGCCTTTGCCGGTTCTTGCGCCTTCGGGGATCTCATAGACGTTCAGCCAGTGCATGACGCCGCGGTTCGTGAAGAAGAGGATCAGGTCGTGGCTGTCCGCATTGAACAGGTGTTCCACATGGTCCTCCTCCTTGGTCTCCATGCCGATGATGCCGACTCCGCCGCGATGCTGGGTCTGATAGGTGTCCGCCGGAACGCGTTTGATGTATCCGGTGTTGGAGACCGTAATGACGCAGGAGTGACGCGGGATAAGGTCGGCAACGTCAATATCGCCCTCGTCGAACGTGATTTCGGTGCGCCGGGGATCGGCGTATTTGTCCTTGACTTCCTGAAGTTCCTGTTTGATGACGCCGAGGCGGAGGTCGCGGGACGCCAGAAGACTGCGGAGATAATCCGCAAGTTTCATTTTTTCGTTGTATTCATTTTCGAGGTCCTCAATCGCCAGCCCGGTCAGCTGATAGAGTCGCATATTGAGGATTTCCGTAACCTGAATCTTGGTGAATCCGTATTTTGCGACCAGTGCCTCCTGGGCTTCCTGACGGGTCCGGGAGGAGCGGATGATGCGGACGACATCGTCCAGATTGCGCACCGCGAGCAGCAGACCTTCCAGAATATGGATCCGTGCTTCGACTTTTCCAAGTTCAAACCGGGTTCTGCGGGTGACGACTTCCAGACGGTGGTCGATATAGCGCTGGAGGATCTGAAGCAGATTCAGGGTCCGCGGACGGTTCATGTCGACGACGAGCATATTGCAGCCGATCGCGTCTTCCATCTGCGTGTGGGCGTAAAGCTGATTGAGAACGACGGAACCCATTGCGCCGCGTTTGATGTCGATGACGATCCGGATGCCGACTTTATGGCTGGTTTCGTCGCGCAGGCCGGAAATGCCGGTGATTTTCTTATCGCGGACGAGGTCGGCGATGCGTTTTACGAGCATTTCCTTGTTGACCGCATACGGGATTTCCGTGACGATGATCTGCTCCCCGCCGGTTTTGGTTTCGATGATCTCCGCTTTTGCGCGGACTTTGATAACACCATGGCCGGTAGTATAAAGGCTGCGGATCGGATCAATGCCGTGAATGATTCCGGCTGTCGGAAAGTCGGGACCGGGAATGAATTTCATCAGGTCGGCGACGGTCGCGGTCGGATTGTCGAGCAGATGGAGCGTGCCGTTGATGACTTCACCGAGATTGTGCGGAGGGATATTGGTCGCCATTCCGACGCCGATACCGGTGCTGCCGTTGACGAGCAGGTTCGGGAATTTTGCCGGCAGCACTTCCGGTTCGCGTTCGCTTTCGTCGAAGTTCGGGATCATGTTGACGGTATCTTTGTCAAGGTCCGCGAGGAGTTCCTCCGCAAGACGCTCCATCCGGCATTCGGTGTAACGGGAAGCCGCGGCGGGGTCGCCGTCGATGGTTCCGAAATTACCCTGACCTTCGATCAGCGGGGCGCGCATGGAGAACGGCTGCGCAAGACGGACGAGCGCATCGTAAACTGCGGCATCGCCGTGCGGGTGATATTTACCCATGACTTCACCGACGACTCGCGCCGATTTGACGGTCGCATGTCCTTTGGAAAGCCCCAGCTGTTTCATTCCGTAGAGAATTCTGCGGTTTACGGGTTTGAGCCCGTCGCGGACATCCGGGATGGCCCGTCCGACATTGACACTCAGTGAATACTGCAGATACGCAGTATGCATAATATCCTCAATATGAACGGGATAATCCTTCATCGGAATGTTATTGACATCAGTTGCATCACTCATAAGCTAAAATCCCCATTGTTTCGTATTGTACTATACACCCTGAAAGGGGGTTCCGCAACCTTCCGGGAGGAGAAAAACGGGTTATTTTCGCGGAAACAGGGAATCCCGCGTTTTTTCTCATGTTTTCATAAGGAGGGATCGGCCTGAACGCTCAAAAGGATGGAAGGAGTCCTGTCGGAGCTGATGGCGTGAGACAGGGGGCCGGATTACGGGTTCTGTCGCAGATAGAGAAATTTTGCTCCGCCGAAATTGCGGATCGTTTCCAGCTTCCAGTGCGGCGGAGGCGGCTGGAGACCGCCGCGGTTTTCCGCCATTTCCCAGATGAGCAGCGCGTTGGCGGACCAACGGGAAAAATCGGGATCGGCAAGAAGCCGCGCCAGAAGTTCCGCGGATTCCGCATAGGGCGGATCCGCAAAGATCACATCCGGGCGGATATGTGTGGCGATGCGTTTGCAGCAGCCCGGAAGAGCACCGGAGAATATTTCAAATTCCGCTGTGCGGGCAATGATCTCCGCTTTCTCACAGTTGGCTTTGATTGCATTGCATGAGGATTTGGAGGCATCGACGAACAGCACAGAGGAAGCTCCGCGGCTGGCGGCTTCCAGTCCGAGCGCACCCGTTCCGGCGAACAGGTCGGCGGCGGCAATGCCGTTCAGCGGGCCGAGGCTGGCGAAAAGTGCTTCCCGTGCCCGGACCGCTGTCGGTCTCGCGGTCTGCCCCGACGGTGCGCGCAGGGGCATTCCGCGCAATATTCCGGAAACGATTTCCATCGTCAGAAACTCATTCCCATTCGATCGTTCCAGGCGGTTTCGACGTGATGTCGTATACCACGCGGTTGATGCCGTTCACTTCGTTGATGATTCTTGTGGAAATGCGTTCCATCAGTTCGTATGGCAGATGGACCCAGTCGGCGGTCATGCCGTCCCGGCTTTCCACTGCGCGTACGGCGATTACGTTGTCGTATGTGCGTTCATCGCCCATCACGCCGACCGTTTTAACGGGGATGAAGACCGCGAACGCCTGCCAGATGTTGTAATAGAGTCCGGCTTTTTTCATTTCATCGACGATGATGGCATCGGCTTCGCGGAGCGTGTCCAGATCTTTCTGGTTGACACAGCCGAGCATACGGACTGCAAGTCCGGGACCGGGGAACGGCTGGCGGAGGACCATCTCTTCCGGCAGTCCGAGCTTTTTGCCGACTTCGCGGACTTCGTCTTTGAACAGCCGGCTCAGCGGTTCGAGCAGTTTGAGATTCATTTTTTCCGGGAGCCCGCCGACGTTGTGGTGACTTTTGATCATTGCGCTGGGGTTGCCGTCGATCGGAACACTTTCAATGACGTCGGGGTAGGTGGTGCCTTGCGCGAGAAAACGGACGTCTTTGATCTGCATCGCGGCATCGTCGAATACGCTGACGAATTCGTGACCGATGATCTTGCGTTTCTGTTCCGGTTCCGAGGCTCCGGCGAGCTTGTCGAGAAAACGGCGGGTTGCATCGACGTAGACAAGCTTCATCCGAAACGATCCGGCGAAAAGGTCCTGCACCCGTTCCGCCTCATTTTTGCGGAGAAGGCCGTTGTTGACGAAAATACAGGTGAGATTGTCGCCGATCGCTTTATGGATCAGGGCGGCTGCCACGGAGGAGTCCACTCCTCCGCTGAGGCCGAGAATGACCTTCTGTCCCTTTGTGGTTTCGCGGATTTCACGGATACTGCGTTCGATGAACGATTCCATGGTCCAGGAGCCGGTACAGCCGCAGATTTCCATTGCGAAATTGCGGATCAGTTCGGTTCCGCGGTGCGTGTGCACCACTTCGGGGTGGAATTGAATGCCGTATATCTGCTTTTCCGTATGGCGTATCGCAGCGAATTCGGTATTGCCGGTTTTGGCGGTGGCGGTGAACCCATCGGGCAGAGCGGTGACTTTGTCCCCGTGTGACATCCAGACTTGAAGCGGGGAGGGGAGCCCTTTCAGCAGGGGGGATTCTCCGGTGATTTCGATTTCCGCTTTTCCGTATTCACGGGCGTTTCCGCGTGCAACGTTTCCGCCGAGAGTCATGACGGTCAGCTGAAGACCGTAGCAGATGCCGAGGACAGGAATTCCGAGATTGAAAATTTCCGGATCGCACTTCGGCGCGTGTTCCTGATAAACGCTTGCGGGACCGCCGCTGAGGATGATTCCCGCGGGAGCTTCCGCCCGGATCTCTTCGACAGAGGTGCTGAACGGGACAATCCGGCTGTAAACTTTGCATTCCCGGATCCGGCGGGCAATCAGCTGGCTGTACTGCGAACCGAAATCCAGGACCAGGATGGTTTCGTTTTTTGCCATTTGGTGTGTCTTTTCCATAAAAATAATGAAGTTCAAGTTATAAAAATATACCACAAAAAAAGCGGAATTGCAAAATATTTTCCGTGTTTTTCTTGATTATTTCCCTTTTGGCGGTATACTTTCCCTTATGAAGTGCGGGATGATTGCCTGCTTTTATGGAAAACGGATTGTCGTACAGTGTTTTAATTCGGAAAGAGGGGTATGCGTTCGATACGGGGAAAAATTCTGATCATTGTGATCTCGTTTCTGCTGATCCTGTGTACCGCGTTCAGTGTTTACTCCCTGATCACGACCGCCAATTACAAACGTCTGCGGATCGAAGCTCTTGTTTCGCGGGTTCAGTTTGAAAGCGAGCGCCTAAACGGTTCCATTTCGGTGATGGAGCAGGATGCCGCGGGGCTCGCCAATGCGGGGCGCGCCTATTATTCGTATGCGCGCCACAATGATATGCACGGCAGGAAGCTGCTGCAGGAGATCATGCCGAACTTCGTTCAGGCGGCGGGCGGCGGCATCTGGTACGAACCGTTCCTGTTCAATCCGCTCAAACGGCGCGTCAGTTTCTATATGTATTATTCGCCGAACCGCGAACTGGTCTATGACCCGGTCATGAATCTGGAGGGGTATGATTACCACAATCAGCTCTGGTATCGTCTCGGCAAAAACTCGGCGCTCCGTCGTTACCGGCTCCAATGGTCTCCGCCGTATTATGATTCCGAGGGATCAAAAGCGCTGATGATTACGGTTTCCGCTCCGATTTACAGCGAAGACAATGTGTTTATCGGGCTCGCCACGCTGGATTGGAAAGTTCAGAGCGTGATCAGCGAACTTGGAAAGATCCGTCCGACGCCTCATTCGTTTGTGCTTTTGTGCGATCCGGCAGCCAACTGTATTCTTGCCAACACGTTTCCGCGCGGGAGCGGTGACAGCATGGTGGGGCGTCCGCTGGATGTGATCCCGTGGTACTCCAGCATTGCGAATGCTTCCAGACTGGAAGTCACGGAAACGCATTTCCGGATCAACGGAGCGGAGTTTTACGCATTCGCCCGCAAACTCAATAACGGAATGCTGCTTTCCGTGCAGGTCCCGGCGTCCGAAATTTTTTCGCTGATCGAACTCAGCAACCGGATCTTCATCTCTCTGTTCGTTCTCTTTTCGCTGATGATGCTTTACGGAGCCTACTATATGGTGTCGCGGTTTGTCAATACGCCGATCAAAAAGCTGATTCGCGAGGTGGTCCGGCTGGGACAAGGCAATCTGGATGCGAAAGTTTCCGAAGAGCGGCAGGACGAGATCGGGCTTCTTGCGAAGACGTTCAACAAGATGGCGGACAATCTCAAGGAATATATTGCGCGCTACACCCGCGAAACCGCCGAGCGCCAGAGGATCATGAGCGAGCTGGAACTGGCGTCGCAGATTCAGCATAATATTCTTCCCCGCACGTTTCCGCCGTTCCCGGAACTGCTGGGAGCGTTTGACATCTGTGCGGAAACCCATGCCGCAAAAGAGGTCGGCGGAGACTTCTATGATTTTTTCCGGATCGGCAGCGACAAAGTCGCTTTTCTGATCGCCGATGTTTCCGGCAAGGGGATTCCCGCCGCGCTGTTTATGATGCGGGCACGCACGATTCTCAAAAATTACGCGATGAGCGGGTGCGGACCGCATGAGATTATGACGCTTTCCAACGACCGCCTTTGCGAACATAACGACGCCTGCATGTTCGTGACGCTCTTTTTCGCTGTTTACGATCTCAGAAACGGCGTTCTGGAGTATGTAAACGGCGGACATAATCCGCCGTTTATCCGCCGGAACCGGGAACACTATGATTACCTGCCTGTCGATCCCGGTTTCGCCTTGGGAGTCATGCCCGGCAAGGAGTTCCGCACACAGCGGATCAAACTTTCCCGCGGCGACCGTATTTTTTGCTATACGGATGGCGTGACCGAGGCGGTCAACGGCAGTCATGAGCTGTTCGGCGAAAAACGTCTGCTGGAAACGCTCAATTCCGCGGACTTCGTTCTGAAACCGCTCCATGACAAACTGCATGTGATGATGGGACGTCTGGATACGTTTACGGAAGGCGTTCCGCAGGCGGATGACATCACGATGCTGATCTTTGAAGCCAGAGTTCTTTAAAATAAACCAATAAACCAACGACATTCATGAGGAGTTTGCAATGCTGTTTCCATATCCGCAATCGGTAGAACTGAAAACCGGGATCCGGGGAGGGACTGTCCGCAGGGAGTCCGCGCCCGGGCTGGTTCGCCCGGATGAGTATGAGATCGTGATGAAGGAGGATGAAACGCTGATCCGCAGTGCTTCCGCTTCCGGTTTTTTCTATGCGGAAAAAACTCTGAAAAATCTGCCCGCCGGTCAAATCGGCAGAATTCATGACTGGGCGGATGTCCCGCTCCGCATTCAGATGATCGACTTGAAACGGATTGACTGGAATTTTGATTATCTGCTGAGTCTGTTTCCGCTGTTTGCCGAGTTCAAGATCAATGCGTGTTTGATCGAATATGAAGACAAGTTTCCGTACCGTTTTACGGATCGGATCGCTGTACCCGCCGCGTTCACCAGGGAACAGCTGCTGGAGCTCAAACGGGTTGCAAAGGAAAATCATGTGGAACTGATTCCGCTTGTGCAGTGCTTCAGTCATTGGGAATACATTCTGAAACACGATGCGTTTGCGGGAATCCGCGAGGATCAGGTTAATGTCTCGCAGGGCTGTCCGCTGAATCCGGGAACGTTCGAAGTGTTCCGTTCTATGCTTGGCGAAATTCTGGAACTGCACGACGACTGCCGGTTCGTTCATATCGGCGGCGATGAAGCCCGCCTGCTCGGCCATTGTCCGGAGTGTGCGGAAAAAGTGCGCAGGGAAGGTGTGGAAAAGCTGTACGGCGATTACTTGGAACGCGCGATCGACGAGGTCAACGCACATGGCAGGACACCACTGTTCTGGGCGGATTTTTTCTGGCATCATGAAGCGCCGCTGATCCGCGGAAACTGCATTGCCGTGGACTGGGAATATGCGCCGCGTGCATTCCGTTCGGATAAAACGTATATCGGTATTGACACTCTGGAGTATGGCGGTGCCCGGAACCCGCGTTATGCGCCGTATCTGAAACCGTCGGATGCCGACCGGACCATTTTTGCGTTTCCGCATCTGCTGTGGCTGCGGGATCACGGATACCGTGCATTCGGTGCGGGCTATGTGAACTCCTCGGAAAATATTCTGGCTCATGCGGTCGCCGCCGCAGAAGAGAAATGCCCGGCGGTATTGGCGACCTACTGGGCGTCGTTTGCGAGCCTGACGCCGCCGACGGCGCTCTATCCCTGGCGCATTTGCGGGATCGCGCGTCTCGGCGCCGCCGCGTGGAACAGCCGTTACGAGCAGGAAAATCAGATGACATTCCACCGCCGTCTTGCGGAAAAAATGGGCGAGCCGGCGGAGATGGAGGTCATGTACCGTCAGATGGATAATCAGGGAACGATGATCGCGCCGATGCGTTACCGGACAGCTCCCGTCGCCGCCGGTGGACGCTATGCGTTTCTCGGCAGGAAAGCGCAGTTTGACTATCAGATGCAGAAGCTGTTCGGAGACCGTCCGCTTCTGCCGGAATCCGCATATGAGATGCTGCCGCTCGGTTCCGCGAAAAATTCCACTCTCAACTTTGAGATCGGAAATGAGGAATGCAAGTTTACGATCGGGCGTCTGAATTTCATGCCGCAGGGACGCTTCATCTGTTCCGGTTCCCCGTTTCTGCTGGAGGACGGCGTTGCGGTATACGGCAGTTTCCCCGGACAGACGACTCCGGCGGGGATCGTTCTGGAAGTGAAAGAGAAGAAGCATCCGGATTTTATTTCCGTGATTCAGTCGCTTGTCGGTTCCGCAGCGGAAAACCGGACGCTTGGCGTCTGCATCCTGCATTACCGGGATGGTTCAGAGAGTGTTCCGTTGGTCATGCACCGGAATCTCGGCAACTGGTGGGCGATCGAAAACGAAGGGGAACTGCAGATCGCGTTTTCCAATATTGAATATCTGGATGAACCGCCCCGGACCCGGCTTGGACTTCACTGCTGGAATTGCGTCAATCCCCATCCGGAACGGGAGCTGCTGCGGATCGAATTCAAAATGACGGACAGCGCGGTTGTCGCTCTGGCGGCGGTCACGCTTCAGGAGAACGCCGCGGGTTCCATTCCGGAAGCGGTTGCCGAACTTGCCGCGAAGAGCGAGGAGCTGGAACAGCTTGCCGGGGAATTCCGGAACGAGATCGCACAATATGTCGGTCCCGGTTCGATCGGAGAGTTGGAGACGATGGCGTTTTCCTCTCAGCGTACTTATCTGGAGTCGATGAAACGGTTTCTTTCCTGAGACAAAGCGCGCGGTATGAAGAAAAGCCGCTATTTCATGCGGAATCCCGTCAAATTACCCGTTTGACGGGATTCCGCGTTTGCAACCGGGCTGTTTGATTGGTATGGTATTCCATCATCAACAAAGGAGCTTTGTGTATGCAGCATTTATTTCCGAAAGTTTCGCACGATTTCCCGCTTCCCCATGTCCATCAGGGGACAACGCTCGGCAACGCCTGTCTCGGACTTTCCGCCTGGGGGAAGGGGCGGACACTGAATATCACGGTCGGCTGTTCCAGTTTGTGGGATCATCGCGGCGGCATGAAATGGACCGAAAAACAGAATTACGCCGATATCCGCGCCGCTCTGGAGGCGCACGATATGGACCGGATACGGGAGATGTTCCAGCCGGATACCGAAGCGGTTCCGGGTATGCCGTCCCGTCCGTCGCTGATCCCGCTCGGACGTATTTCCGTTGAGCTGGACAGCGAGCTTGAGCGTGTCGAGCTGAACCTGGCGGACGGACTTGTGAGCGTTTTTCTCAAGCACTCCGCCGAGCCGCTGGAGCTGCGGATTTCCATGAAGGACAAGGGTGCGTTCGCATTCCGTTCTTCCCATCTGAAAACGGTGCGTGCCGTGCCGTCTTACGATCTCGCCCCGGTTCTGAAAGAGATTTCGTTTGCGGAGCCGGAGCGCTTTGAAAACGGTTTTACCCAGCCGATGCCCGCCGATGCGCCGTATTCGCTTTCGTTTGAACGGGACGGCAGTACGGTGTTCTGCCGATTCCGGCGGGAGGAACCTGCCCGTCCGGTTCCCGCATGGGATATTCTGGAAGCAGAGAACAAGGCGTACTGGAAAACATTCTGGGACTCGGTGACGGTGATCCGGAGCGGAAATCCGCTGCTGGATCTCTGTTATTATCTCGGACTGTTCCGGTTTCAGTCGATGACGGCGCCCGACGGTGTTCCCGCCGGGCTTCAGGGGCCGTGGATCGAAGATCACAATCTGCCGCCGTGGTCAAGCGACTATCATTTCAACATCAATGTTCAGATGTGTTACTGGCCCGCGTACCGCGCCGGACTTTTCGACAATCTCAAACCGCTGTTTGCGATGATCCGATCCTGGCGCGACACTCTCCGCAGCAACGCGAAGCATTTTGTCGGTATTGACAACGGCTATATGATGCCTCATGCCGTAGACGATCATTGTATCTGCATGGGCACGTTCTGGTCGGGGACGATCGACCACGCCTGTGCCGCGTGGATGGCGCAGATGATGTGTGAGTATTACGATTATACCGGAGACGGGGAGTTTCTGCGTGATTTCGCATTTGAGTTCATGACCGGAGTGATGAACGTTTATCTTGCGATGCTGGAGGAACGCGGCGGCAGACTTTCGCTTCCGGTCAGTGTTTCGCCGGAATACCGGGGAGCGGAAATCAATGCCTGGGGTGCGGATCCCAGTTTCCAGCTCGCGGCGATTCATCGTTTGGCAAAAGACTTGATCCGGGTTGCCGGGATTCTCGGAAAGCCGATCGATCCCGCATGGGAGAACGTGCGGCGGAATCTTCCCGAAGCAACGCTGATTGAGGTCGATGGCAAACAGCAGATTGCCCTTTGGGAAGGCGTTCCGCTGGAGGAAAGTCATCGCCACCATTCACATCTGGCGGGTATCTGTCCGTTCGCGACGCTCCGCCCGGACGATCCGAAGTGGAAAGACGTGCTCGACCAGTCCGCTCTGCACTGGATCCGGATGGGGATGGGACGTTGGGCCGGATGGAGTATGCCGTGGGCGGCAATGCTGCACAACCGGCTGGGCAATGCACAAATGGCGGAGGTCGTCATTGAGATCTGGCACCGCTGTTTTGTGAATCCGGGCGGGGGAACTCTTCACAATCCGCAGTTCGGCGGCTTTTGCAGCCTCTTCGGCTCGAATGAGATTATGCAGATGGATGCCGGACTGGGCATCGTGGCGGCGATTCAGGACCTGTTTGTTTATGCGCTGGACAACGAGCTTTATCTGATGTCCGGCTGTATGGCGGAGCCCCGGCGCGAGATCGCTGTGAACAATTTGTACTGTCCCGGCGGTTTTGTCGCCGAACTGCATCGCAGTCCGGAAGACGGAACGGAGATCCGGCTGCGGGCAACCCGTGCGAACAGGCTTGCCGCACATCTTCCCGTTCTGCCGCACGGCTGGACGGCGGACGGGGTTCCGTTCGATGGAAATTTCCTGTCCCGCGAAATGAAAGCGGGCGAGGTGCTCGTGCTGAAAAGCCGTTGAGTAAGAGAGGTCGTTTAAAATAGAGAGCGGCGGCGGAGCTTCCGGTTCCGCCGCCGCGTTTTGTCTGCCGGGGAAAATTATTGCAGGATTGCCGTTCCGTAGGCGGAAGGCTCCTTGCCGTTGGCGATGCCGCTGAACCATTCGACCCAGTGCCGTCCGGCGGGATCGCGGTCGTTGACCAGGATGCTGATTCCCATCGTCATGCCTTTGGAGGACTTGATGTTCAGGGTTTTCCACGGGATTGAGAAACGGTAGAGTGTGACACCGTTTTTTCTGCTGTTTCCGGTTACGATTCCCGGAACCGGCTGATGAAGCGGCATATTGTTGAGGTTCATGCTTGCCCAGACCCAGGAGTCCTGTCCGGCGGTGCCGGCTTTTACTCCGAATTCCGCGTAGGCGGTCTCCTGAATGCCGTCATTGTTCGGACGGATCATATCTTTCTGCGGAACGCTGATGCCGATCTGAAGCGAATCCCCGTCCCATAGAGAGGCGGCGGATTTCGAGGGATGGAAGTCGTTGTCCCGGACATCAATCGCAAAATAAAGATTGGTGTTGTCGTAACCGAGCCGGATCGTGCCGCTTGGACGGTCGAATTTCCCTTTAAGCCCGTGAACGCTTTCCATGCCGTTGGCGATGTCGTAACAGCCCGCTGCGGGCCATGCGGAAGAAGGTGTGTCAAGTCCGTTGCCCAGAAAGGGGATTTTGACCGGAACGATCCCCTGAGGGAGATTCTGCGTCCAGCGGAAACCGTCTGCGGCAGTGAGACGCGCGGTGTAGCGGTTGCGGCGTCCGTTCCGGGTGTTCAGGAGCGTTGCCGTTACCGGTTTGTCCGCCGCCGCGCGGGAAATGGAGACAACCTGATCGTTTTCCAGAATCTCAAGCACGAAAGAACTGCCGGAAGCGGAAGAGTGACGGACCAGTTTGCCGCGGATCATCGGGTCTGAACCGTTGGCAAGCGGCACGACGTCTGTCAGCTCCGCCGGGGGCTTCACGGTCAGCGTTTTCTGCCAGATGTACTTGCCGGAGCCGTTGTCTTCCAGACGGAAAAAGATTTCGCCGTCTCCGGGGAGCATACGGGCAGGGGCTTCCAGTGTCACGTTCCACTCTCTGCCGCTTCCGGTGATCCGGCTGGTCAGCGGGAGATCCGACTGCACGGAGAGCTTGCAGGTGGGAGAGGCGAGGCCTTCCGGAAGCCGTACTTTGACGGTCTGTGCACTGCCCGGTACAACGGACGGGTTTTCCGGCGAGAATTCCGCATTGAATTTGTTCCCGGTGAAATCGTCCAGATTTCCGCCGACGATATAAACCGGAGCTTCCGTAAGGCGGAGTTTGAGTACGCCGTCGTTCAATTTCCGGACGGAGGTTTTTCCGCAGACTTCCGTCACTTTGACTTCCGGCGTATTCATCACGATCTGAAAGTCGACCGGTTCCGGGAGCAGGGAATACGCGATCAGCATCGGCGTGCCGCGTTTATTGAACAGCCAGACGCGCAGTTTGCGTCCGATATTCAGCTCCTGTACGAGTTCCGCGTCGTAGGTCATGCGGGAAACGGTTGCCCATGCGGCGAATGCGGGCTTGGGTTCGCGGACCGGCGATTTTTTCGGATGTTTGCGCAGAAGCCCGAAATCAAGTTCGCGCTGACTGGTCGCATCGTTCCAGAGCCCGATATGCCAGACACATGCTTTCAGTTCTTTGATCGTGCGGTTGAGGATCACGACGCGGGCAAGGTATGCCGCCTGCTGGAGCTCCGTGATCTCTCCTCCGGGCTTGGTGGAATAGCCGATTTCGCTGATGTACATGGGAATGGAGCGCCCGGAGATCTCGTGCAGTTCCTTCTGCAGACGGTTCAGCGTTTCCGCATAACCGGAGGCGTCGGGATTCTGGGCGCCGGGGATGTAAGGGTGAAGCATGATCGCATCAATGTATTTGGCGATGCCGTATTTTTTATAGTATCCAATATACTGGGCGTACTGGTTGGCGCTCATGGGGTTGATGCAGATTCCCGCGATGGTGCGTCCGGGATCCTGCTTGCGGACGACTTCGCTTTCGAGCTTGATGATATCCATGACATCGTTCATGGTGCCGTGGAAGTTTTCCCCGACCATCGGTTCGTTCTGGGTTTCCCAGACATCGACGAGGCCGCGTTTGGAGGCGACTTCGACCGCGAGCTGTCCGGCGAGTTTCGCGCGGTCCGCCGGAGGAACAGGGACCATGCGTTTGAACGGGTTCAGAATATTCATGCAGCGGATGATGCGGACCGGTTCACGGTTTGCGATCTGCTCTGCGGTCGGGGGGACGGGTTTGGCATCTTTCTTCTGAAAGTGAGTGAAGAAAAGCTGACGGTCCCATTTCGCCCCGCCGAGACGGCGGAGCTGGGCGGTGAGACCGCCCCAGACGCCGAATGCCGGGTGGAGAGTGGAATAATAATCGTCCGGAAGCGGAGTCGTGAGCAGTAAACTCGTTTCCCGTTTGGCGACGGATTTGCCGTTGCGGATCACTTCCGCCGTCAGCTTGTAATAATCGGGACCGGGAAAGCGGAGAGTCAGAGAATCTTCTCCGGGCTTCCCTTTCTGTTCCAGAACGACGCGACCGAACGCATCGGTCGCTTTGACGTTCAGGATTCCGCTTCCGGTTTCCGCTTTTATACGGACTTCAGGAGCGTCTTCATAGATTTGGACGGGTCCCGGAAAAAAAAAGGCAACCGGCTGTTTGGCGGGGGCTGTTTCTGCTGGCTTTGCCGTTTCCGACGTAACCGTGTTCAATTTCAGATTGTCGATCCAGACCTTGCCTTCCGCCGTGCCTTTCGTGTTGATGTAGAACATCAAACGCCGCACCTCCTTGCCCATCGCCTTGGGAGGAACGGGGCCAATTTTGTATTTGAGAGTCTGCCAGTTCCCGGTCAGCTTGGCGGGGACGGCGAGAGCCGCCGTCTGCTTTTTATTCTGATAGAAGCAGATCGGTTTCTGCCCCTGGAGCATGATTCGAAGCGTCAGCTGCGGCGGATTGTCCGGTGCGCTGGTCTTGGCATCGAAACTCAGTTCATAAACGGTGTCGGGCTTATACGGTGTATTGAAGACAACACTGACCGTTTTCCCGCTTGGCGGTGTAATGGAGAGACTTTTCTGCCCGGCGCTGGATTCGGCGGTGTCAACGCGTGCCGCCGAGGAATTGTTGATCCAGTAGCCGCCTGTCCCGGATTCAAACGACGGGTTGTTGAGCTTGACTTCCTGCGCCGGGAGAATCGCCGCGGCGAGAAGTCCTGAAAGTGTCAGAAGTTTATTCATGTGTGATTCCTTTCGGTAACGTGAATGTGGTTCCGGTTATTGAGTGACGGCCGGTTCGAGGTCGTCGATATAAAACTGTTCCATCGCCGGATAAACGGATGTTCTTGCGACTACGCGGTCAACGGGTCTGGCGCTTCCGTCAAGGAACCAGAGTTGTCCGCGCTGGTTGTGACGGAGACTGAAATAGATATTGGAGCCGCGGAACCAGCCGAGAGCGAAACTTTGACGGAGTTTTCCCCAGCCGATTGTTCCGAGACTGTCTCCGATGAACCAGCTGATGGAGGGCTGACGGGCCTTTTTGTGCTTGAAAATGTTGGTCGATTCCATTTTGGAACCGTCGCGGACATTGCGGGAAAAGTTGTTGCACAGGCCATAGCTCCGGTCGCTGCCGCGGTTGTAAACCGTAGGATAGCGTCCTCCGGGACAGACAAACACTTTTTCTCCGGTTATATATTTCCCGTCGAGCAGAGCCATGCTCCAGTAAGTGATTCCTGTCGTGTTGTTGCCCTCGCGTGCGGCGTGCATTTGCCCGTCATTATCCGTTGCGTAGGTGGTGACGCCCAGCCCAAGCTGTTTCAGGTTGGCGATACAGCTTGCAGAAGCCGCTTTCTGTCTCGCCTTGTTCAATGCCGGCAGGAGCATGCCCGCCAGGATGGCAATGATGGCAATTACGATGAGGAGTTCTATGAGGGTGAATCCGTTTTTCTTTGTTGTGAACCTTTTTCTCTTTTGCTGCTTCATTTTGTCGATCTCCTTTTTATAAATTTTGTATTTATTATGATACTTTTGCATCCGCCGGTTTCTTTGCCGTTGATCCGGTCGAGCAGCAGCTGTGCGGCGGTCCGGCCGATTTCGCAGGGAAACTGATCGACAGTCGTCAACTGCGGGCGGGTACGTTCTGAAAGAGGAAGATTGCCGAATCCGACAATGCCGAGTTCTTCCGGCACACGGATACCGAGGTCCAAAGCGGCGTTGAGTACGTCGTTTGCCGCGTAATCGTTGAAGCAGAGCAGGGCGTCCGGACGGTTTTGCGGATCCGCGAGGAGCCGTTTTGCCGCGTCGTATGCTTCATTCCAGCAATCGGAAAGATCAATGCAGTGCCGGGCGTTGACGGGGAGATTGCATTCCGCCATCGCTTCCAGAAACGCCGCCCGGCGCAGCTGACCGTTGCTGTTCTGCGTGAAAGACAGAATACCGATGTTGTGGTATTTTTTGTTTTTCAAGTACTTGATTATTTCGGCAAAAGAAGAAGAGTTGTCCGCTCCGACATGATCGAAGTTGTAGCTGGAGTGTTCGCAGTCCACAAGAACGATCGGATTGTGGAACCGGTTGAGATCCCGGATCTGTGCGGAGGTCGGCGGCTGTGCCATCGGAAAGAGCAGAAGCCCGTCCACACGTCTCCGGCTGAACCGGCTGAGCAAATCGACTTTATCCTTGACCAGCCGGTCCCAGGAGATGAGATAAGAGTCATATTCATATTCGTGAAGGACCTGATGGATGCCTTCCATGACGCCTCCGGCGAACTCACATTGAAACTTGTTGAACGCGATCCCGATGCTTCTGCTGCGTCCGGTCTGGATACACTCAACCATGGCGTTCGGCTGATAGCCGTACTGCCGGGCGACTTCCATAACGCGTGCAGCGGTTTCCTTTTTGATTCCCGGCGCCTGTTTCAGCGCTTTGGAAACCGTGGATTCCGCCAGTCCGCAGATTTTTCCGATTTCTTTTAACGAGATCATAACGTTTCCTTGTCTTTTCTTTAATTATACTACATTCCGCCGGTTTTGTCAAGTACTTGAAATTTGAAAAAGCGGTTTTTTTTGATTTTTTCCTTTTTCAGAGTTCCGGACTCCGGTCGGTTGACTTTTCAAAGGAATGTATTATTGTATCTTCCGGAACGGATTCCGGTTCCGGTAAAAACGAAGGAGAGGAAAGACAATGGGTTCTGTATCATTGACGGCATTGTATCAGGAATTAAAAGGAGTGCGTCCGGTTCGGATCGCACATCGGGGCGCCAGCGGACTCTATCCGGAAAATACGCTGCTTGCCATGGACAAGGCCGTGAAATTCGGCGCTGATATGATTGAGTTTGATCTCCGTTTGACGAAAGACGGGATTCCGGTGCTTCAGCATGACGCGGTGATCGACCGCAATTCCACCGGAAAAGGCGAGCCGGGGCTCTATACGCTGGCGGAACTGCGGAAATTCAATTTTTCCGTGATGAAAGGCGTTCCGGTTTACGAATCCATGAACGTGGCGACTTTTGAAGAGGTTCTGGACGGGTTCCGCGACCGGGCGGCGATGAATATTCAAGTCTATGACACCTCTGAGGCCGGGTTGCGGACGATCTGTGCGCTGTACCGGAGCTATGAGATGTTTGACCGCGGATTCCTTGCTGTCGGGCACGAGGTCGCGCAGATGGTACGCCGGATTGACCCCGAAGTGGAGGTCGCGATTCTCGGACAATGGGATTTGCGCGCGACTCCGGAGGAGATCAGACGCTGTGCGGAATTCGGTTGCCGCTTCTTCCAGCCGGTTCATGATCATCTTCATCCGGATACTTTTTCCGTCGCGGAGAGCGTCGGGATGTACGGCAATGTCTTTTTCTCGGATACCGATGTGGAGAACCGTCGGCTGATCGCCGCCGGAGCGTCGGGAATCCTGACGAACCGGGTTGATCTTCTGCGTGAGACCTGCGAGGCGCTTGCCGCGGAGAAATAATCGCGCAGTGCGTGAAAAACAGGAAGACCGCGGAGCAGACTTTCGTCCGGCTCCGCGGTCTTTCTATTATTCCGATCTGTTTTAAGGATCAGTAGCCGAAAATATCTTTCAGTTTTAAATCGACGATCGTTCCGTATTTTGCCAGTTTTTCCCGGTCGATCGCGGAGGCTTTGCCGACGATGATGATGTCATAGTTCAGCGCGGCAAGCTGTTTGTTGAAGAAATCCGCAAGTTGCGGCAGACTCATTTTGCGGATGGTCTCATATTCCGCTTTGCGCCAGTCTGTTTTTGTTCCGATCCGCTTCATTTTCTGCTCGAATCCGAAGAGTTCCAGACCGATGATCCGTTCCGTCGCGATTTTTTTCAGCAGGGCGTCGCGTGCACTCTGGAACTTGCCGTCGTAAAGCGGCATTTTCCGCAGAATCGAATGCATGGTGTCGATGACATCGAAAAGTTTGTCTCCCTGTGTTCCCGCCACCATGTAGATGACGTTGTGGCGTCCTTTTTCCATGGCCTGTTCATAGGATCCGCCGGCGGAGTATGCCAGCGCTCGCGCTTCCCGGATTTCCTGAAATACAATGGAATCCAGGCCGGAGCAGAAGTATTCGTTGAACAGGTCGCCGCCGGGGAGCTCCCTGAGGGAGAACAGCGGGCCGCGCGAGGTGAAGCCGACACGCATCTGCACGGTGTCAAAATCGACGATGTAAATATTCGGTTTTTCTACGGCGCGGGGGATATACCGGACTTTGTTTTCCGGGGTGACCGTTCCGTTGGAGTGTATTTGTTTCGCCGCTTCCACCACGGTTTCCATCGGTGAGGGGCCGGCATAGACAAATGTGCTTTTGCAGTCTGTGAAGAGATTGCGCAGCAGGGCAAGCAGTTCTTCCGGCCTGGTTGTGCGCAGCTCCGTTTCGCTCAGCAGGTCGGTATAGGGATTCCGCTTTCCGTACCACGCATATCCGGCGCTGCGCTGAAATACCACACCGGGATTGAGTTTGGCGTCTGCGCGGTCTTTGAGAATACCGTCCACATATTTGCTGTATGCGGCGGGATCCGCTTTTGCATTCCGGATGAAATGCTCCATCAGAGCGACCGCTTTTTTCAGATTGGCGTCCGGTCCGGTGAATTCCACCGTGAGCGCAAATTTATTGATCGACATTTCAAATTTCACACCGAGCTTATAGAACTCCTGCCGCAGGGCTTCCACGGTGTAGTCCGAGGTGCCGATATAGTCGAGATAACCAAGCGCGAGTTCGATTTTGCGGTTCTCGTAGGTGGAGATGCCGATGACGCGCTCCGCATGGAACAGCTTCGAACCGGAATAGAGGTTCATGCGTTTGACCGTGATTCCGTTCGGCAGTTCCACGCTGGAAATATCGTTTGCCGGATCCACAAAACGGGGTTCCGCCGCCGGGGAGGGCGGGAGCGCCTGAAATTCCCTGCTGTATGCCGATTCTTTTTCGGAATTCAATGCGACAGGGGTGATTTTCGGTTTTTCCACTTTGACCCGCTTCGTCGGCTTGCCGGTCAGTTTGTCCACGCGGACGTAATGCTTGAAGTATTTGCCGATGAATTCGGAAACGTCTTTTTTCGTGAGTCCGGCGATCGTATCCGGGCTGTTGAGCAGATCGGAATACGGTTCGTTGTTGATGAACAGTTCGGCGAATTCCCATGCAAGATTCATGTTGTCGCCCTCGCGGATCTCCGCATTGGTGACGCGGCAGTTTTCGGCGACGGCGGCGATGCGCCAGTCTTCGTAATCGCCTTTCCGGAGTTTTTCGATTTCTTCCAGCAGGAGGGCGGAAACTTCATCCAAGCTCTGCCCGGAGCGCGGGGTGCCGTCGAGCAGAAACAGAATGTATTCACGGCCGCTCCGGGGAAAGCATCCGGCGCTGAGCAGTTTCTGGGTGCGCATAAGGTTCTGTTCCAGCAGTCCATAGCCGGAGTCTTTGAGCAGGCGCGAAACGAGTGTGACGAGAGCGACGTTTTTCGGCGTCCGTTCGATCCGGTAACCGATCCGGAGGTGTGCCGCTTCGGGACCTTTGACCGTGATATGCCGGTTTTCCGTCAATGGCTGTTCGACCGGCATGGAGCGTGTGGGAAGCGGGGCGGGTTTGAGTTTACCGAATGTATCCGCCGCCAGTTGATAGGCTGTTTCAAAATTGAGATCGCCGACAATCGCCAGAGCCATGTTGCCGGGAACGTAATAACGGTCGAAGAAAGTCATAATGTCTTTCATCGACGGGTTTTTCAAGTGTTCGGGGATGCCGATGATGGAGCGGCCTGCCGGATGAGACGGGAGGATTGCCCGGTTGAGAGTCTCATAAGAGACCATTGCGTCTTTGTCTTGTCCGCGGTTGAACTCTTCGTAAACCGTTTCGAGTTCGGTGTGGAAGAGACGGAGGACGGGGCGGGAGAAGCGTTCCGCATCAAGTTTCAGGTATTTTCCCAGTTCGTTTGCCGGCAGTTCGCCCATGTAGACGGTAAAGTCGAGTCCGGTTGCTGCGTTGAGTCCGGACGTTCCGACGGAAGAAGCGAGTTTTGAGAATTCTCCGGCTGCCGCGTATTGTGCCGCCTGATTGGAAAGCCGGTCGATCTCCGCATACAGGGCTTCCTTGCGCGCCGGATCTTTCTCCTGTTTCCGCTGTTCAAAAAGCGCGGAAATCCGGTCGAGCAGTTCTTTTTCCTTTTTCCAGTCGAGGGTGCCCATGCGCGAGGTTCCTTTGAACATCATGTGCTCAAAATAATGGGCGAGCCCGGTGGAGTTTTCCGGCTCATCCGTGGACCCCGCCCGGACGATGGTCAGGACGGAGACCCGCGGCCGGGTTGGATTGCGGGAGAGAAACAGTGTGAGTCCGTTCGGAAGCCGGTAGATCCGTGCATCGAACGGGTCGTTCGGAATATACGAGTATGGGTTCCCTGCGGTATCGGTTGCTGTTTTCATTTCTGCTCCTGATGCCGGCGCCGACCCGATCAGAGCGACGAGCGCCGTGATTAAAAAGATACGTTTCATGTGGTTTCCCTTTCCGGTAAATGACAGATTAACAAGCATATCAGACAGCGGTTTCCGCAAAAAGGGCATGGCTATTGCAAAAAAAAATCCGCGGGTTTTGTTTCATACCCGCGGATTTTGGTATCAGCTGTTATTCAACAAGTTTGTTCAGCGGATATTCCACGATGCCGCATGCGCCGAGTTCCTTGAGTTCGGGAATCAGGTCGCGGACAACGTGTTCCGTCACGATCGTGTTCAGCGCCGCCCATTCCGGATCGGAGAGCTCGGAAACGGTCGGACGTTCCAGCGCGGGCAGTTTGCTCAACACGTTCGGGAGGTCTTTTTTGCGGATGTTCAGCATGATGCCGACTTTGCCTTCCGCAAGGAGAACCGCTTTCAGCAGCAGGGCGATGCGTTCGATTTTTTTCTTTTTGAACGGACATTCCATCGCTTTTTTATTGGCGATGAAACGGGTTGTGCTGGTGCAGAGAGTGTCAATGATCTTGAGCTTGTTTGCGCGCAGGGAGGAACCGGTTTCGGTGATCTCGACGATCGCATCCGCCAGGCGCGGCGGCTTGACTTCTGTTGCGCCCCAGGAAAACTCGACGGCGGCGTTGACGTTGTTTTCCGCCAGATAGCGTTTGGTCATGCCGACCGCTTCGGTGGCGATGCGTTTGCCCTCAAGGTCTTTGACGGAATGGATGTTGGAATCTTCCGGAACGGCGAGCACCCAGCGGAGCGGATTGCGGCCGACTTTTCCGTAAACGAGTTCGGCGACTTCGACGACGTCGGAGCCGTTTTCGCGGATCCAGTCGTATCCGGTGAGTCCGCAGTCGAGGATGCCCTCTTCCACATAGCGGGACATTTCCTGCGCGCGGATGAGCATACATTCGATTTCGGGATCGTCAATCGTGGGGAAATAAGAACGGGAGTTGATCGCGATCTTATAACCGGCTTTGGCGAACATATCGGTTGTCGCCTGTTCCAGACTGCCTTTCGGAAGTCCGAGCATCAGTTTGTCTGCCATATTGTATTCTCCATGGTTTTGATTTCTTATCGAAAGCGTAATATATCACGCTTTTGAAAAATTACCAAACGGGAAAGGTTATTTCTTGATGAAAAGAGTATTTCGGGAGCGTTTGCCGGTTGCGATGACGGAGATGAGGCGGCGGATCTGCGCAATCCGCCGCCGGGTGATCACTTATCTGGTTTCGGTGGTGAACGGCGAGGCGGGAAGCCCGGTCCGGTTGGTCAGGTTGCCGAATACCGTATTGCCCCAGTTGTAACGGACTGCCACAGGCGTTTTGACTTCCGGAGCGGAAACGATGACACTGCTGCCGTCTGTTTTTGCGTGCGCCCAGTACCAGCGGGAATCGGAACCGCATATCGCGAATCCCTCCAGCGGACTGCCGGGGACTTGACGCTTATAGCTGCCGGGAGCCTTGTCGCCGCGGATTTCGTAGGTTTTGGCGACCTCCGCCGCCCGGAGTCCTTCCGCGTGATCGAACAGAATGCGGATCTTGCTGCCTTCGATTTTGAATGTGCGGTAGACGGGGCCCGTGTAATCGGTCATTTTTCCATAGCTTTTGGCGAGAGCAACCTGTGCAAGACGTTCCCCGACTTCCCGCTTCCGTCGCGGGTGAATATCGGATGTCTCGCCGAGATCAATGATCACAGCCATTCCGGTGTTCGGAACGTTTCGGGAGACTAGAAACTGTCCGTTCCGCAGGCGTGCCCATGGGGGATTGGAATTCGGATCCGTCGCGATTCTGCCGAAGCCGGGAAGCTGGCAGAAATAAAACGGCAGATCCGGACGCTTGAACTGCTTGCGCCAGTCCGCGATCAGATTGGTGAAGTGCCGCCGGTACTGGTCGGGGATATTCCAGTCCTGCTCCCCTTGATACCAGATTACTCCGGAGAGTGTCAGGTTGGTGAACGGTGCGATCTGCCCATTGTAAAGAAACGTCCAGTTTGTCGGCTGTTTGAATTTCGGATAAACGGCTTTTTCCTGCGCGAGAGGAGCAAAGGTGCGCTCGTTTTTGGTCTCCCATTTCAAGGGGATCACATGCTTGCCTGACGCCAGTACGACACCGTCCGGAGCAAGGATTGCGCCGTCGCCGGTCGGGCTTGTGAGACGCAATGCAATGGTATAGATGCCGTCTGCTGTTTTGCCGGGCATGAAACCGCGTTTGACATCCTGCTCGGTGATCGCCGTGTAGTGGCGTCCGTCTACATACTCAATATCGCGCCCGTTGCACAGAACTTTGCGGTACATGTTGCGGACCCTGAGTCCCTTGAGCGCAAAATTCCGCAGCTGCAGTTCCGGGGGCAGGGTGAATGTCGCACGATACCAGTTGACGCCGCGCGGAGGACGGATTGTTCCCTTGAGTTCGATTGTTTTCCAACCGTCCGAAGCAAGAAATGTTTTGGGCTGCTGCAGCTGTCCCGGCTGGTAAAGGGCTCCGTTTGCTTTGCACCAGTCGATAAACTGCTGCTCCGCTTTGAGGTCGGCATCCTGTTTCCTGAGGTCGGCGGCGGTATCTGCATCGGCAAGCAGAGTTTCCCGGCTCGTCCACTGAAACACCGAGGTCCCGCCGACAGAGCTGTCCACGATTCCGACCGGTTTTTTGAGCACTTTATTCAGAGTGTCTGCGAAGAAATAGCCGACGGCTGTAAATTTAGGTGTGGTTGCGAGCGAGGGAAGGACCCAGCGGCCGCGATCATTCTCTTTCAGCGGAGTGGCGGAGCTGCCCCAGCCGACCCGGTACATGCGGATCTGATTCCGTCCAGCAGACTGCCGTACCTCCTTTTCCCAGTTGATGCAGGGAAATTGGTTGGGCTGCGGACCGATGTTTTTTGCCATATTGGACTGTCCGCCGGCAAACCAGACGTCTCCGAGAAGAACGTCGCGTACTTCGAGCTTGTTTTTCCCTTTGACTGTCAAGGTGAACGGACCGTCCTGCGGGATCCCGGTCAGGTCAAGACGGGTGATCCATCTTCCGTCCTCTCCGGCTGTCGTTGCCGCAGAGACTCCGCCGATTTCGACTGTAACGGACTCTGCGGGAGCGGCTTTGCCCCAGATTGCGGTTGCGGCGGAGCGTTGCAGAACCATGTGGTCGCCGAGGATGGACGGAAGTTTCACATCTGCGGACAGAACAGTCGCAAATGCCGACAGTAGAATCATCAGTTTTGTATTCATTGCTGATCCCTGGTTATGATTGGTGTTGAGTTGCTGAAACTGTATAAGTATAGTTGCCAACCTTGGCAAAAGCAAGAAGTTTTCACAAAAAATACAGAAAATATTTAAATTGTTTGAAAGTGGATTTGCAAAAATAAAATTAGGTTGTATTTTATATGACACACCAGATGTCAGAACATCATACAAAAAGATGCTCGGGTGGCGGAATGGCAGACGCGCTAGCTTGAGGTGCTAGTGGAGCGATCCGTGGGAGTTCGAGTCTCCCCTCGAGCACCATTCAATTCCGGATAAAAACGGAAGAAAATGGAAATAATGATTTGATATTGGAATAAAGCGGTGTATATTATGGGCTCTGTTGCGGTTTTTGCAACGGCAGGCATGATAAATGCTCGGGTGGCGGAATGGCAGACGCGCTAGCTTGAGGTGCTAGTGGAGCGATCCGTGGGAGTTCGAGTCTCCCCTCGAGCACCATTTATCCGATATTTCCGGTGCATGCTCTTTTGAGGTCTCGGTTATCGTGAATTACCGGATAATGAGTCTGAAGATTGGATTTTTTATAAAAATCTGATATTTAAATTTGAATTATAGCGGAAACGCTGTATATTATAGACTCGTTTGCTCCTGTGTGGTTGCAGACGATCGTGCCCACGTGGCTCAGTTGGTAGAGCACGTCCTTGGTAAGGACGAGGTCACCGGTTCAATCCCGGTCGTGGGCTCCAGTTTTTTAACTGGTGCTGCGAAATAAAAACGGACGTTATAATAAAACGGTAAACAATAAGCCATTACTAGTCACCAGAAGGAGGCCCCGAGATGGCAAAAGAAAAGTTTGTAAGAGAGAAGCCCCACGTCAACGTAGGAACAATCGGTCACGTTGACCACGGCAAAACCACCCTGACGGCTGCAATTACCCATGTGCAGAACCTCAAGGGTCTTGCGGATTACATTCCGTACGACCAGGTCGCGAAAGCCTCTGAATCTCAGGGCCGTCGTGACTCCACGAAGATTCTGACGATTGCGACCTCCCATGTTGAGTATCAGAGTGACAAGCGTCACTACGCTCATGTTGACTGCCCGGGACATGCGGACTATGTCAAGAACATGATCACCGGTGCCGCTCAGATGGACGGTGCGATCCTCGTGGTCAGTGCTGTTGACGGTCCGATGCCGCAGACCCGTGAGCACATCCTTCTCGCGAAACAGGTCGGTGTGCCGAAGATTGTTGTCTTCCTGAACAAAGTTGACCTTGTTGATGATCCGGAACTCCTCGACCTCGTCGAAATGGAAATTCGCGAACTCCTCAGCAAATATGACTTCGACGGTGACAACACCCCGATCGTGAAGGGTGCTGCTTATCCTGCTCTTCAGGCGACCGATCCGAACACCCCGGAATGCAAATGCATCCAGGATCTTATGGATGCGATCGACAGCTGGGTTCCGGAGCCGCAGCGTGAAGTTGACAAACCGTTCCTGATGCCGATCGAAGACGTGTTCTCCATCGAAGGTCGCGGAACTGTGGTTACCGGCCGTGTCGAGCGCGGAGAAGTCAAAGTCGGTGATGTCGTTGAAATCGTCGGTATCAAACCGACTGACAAGACCACCATTACCGGTGTTGAAATGTTCCACAAGGAGCTTGACAAAGGTCAGGCCGGCGATAACATCGGCTGCCTCCTCCGTGGTACCAGAAAAGATCAGGTTGAGCGTGGACAGGTCCTCGCGAAGCCGGGTTCCATCACCCCGCACACCACCTTTACTGCTGAAATCTACGTCCTCTCCAAAGAGGAAGGCGGACGCCACAGCCCGTTCTTCAGCAACTATCGTCCCCAGTTCTACTTCAGAACGACTGACGTTACCGGCGTGATCAAGCTGCCGGAAGGTGTGGAAATGGTGATGCCGGGCGACAAAGTTTCCATCGAAGTGGAACTGATTGCCCCGATCGCTATGGAAAAGACTCAGCGTTTCGCTATCCGCGAAGGCGGCCGTACGGTTGCTTCCGGACGCGTGACCGAAATTCTGAAGTAATCGGATTTCAACACCCTATGATTTCAGAAGTGCGGCGGAATGCCGCACTTCTGAGTCTGGATTACGGAGCTTAAAATGCGTGAGATCATCACATTAGAATGCACCGAATGCAAGCGCAGAAACTATACAACGACCAAGGAGAAGAGAAATACTCCGGGCCGTCTTGAAAAGAAGAAGTATTGTAAGTTTGACCGCAAACACACGGTTCATAAGGAAACCAAGTAATCACGCACGGATAAACGTGCGGAATTAACTCGAAAATTACAGGGGTTTAGCTCAGTTGGTAGAGCAGCGGTCTCCAAAACCGCAGGTCGGGAGTTCGAGGCTCTCAGCCCCTGCCACTATATCAATTATCCAAGGCAAAGAAGAGAAGGGTACAGTACCATGACAAAGCTGGTCGCAGGATTACGCTCTTTCATCAGAACAACGATTGATGAGATGGCAAAATGCACATGGCCTGACAAGCAGCAGGTTCTTGAGTCCACCTTGTTGGTGATCATCGCCCTTGTTATCACTTCTGTCTTTGTTGCCGGTGTGGATCAGATCCTGTTCCATGCCGTACAGCTTGTTATAACATTCTGACATATATCCCAGGGAGTTTCATAATGGACAGAAACGCTGGACAGTGGTTCGTATTACACGCTCTCTCCGGACATGAAAACAAAGTCAGAGAGAACATTGAGACGGCGCTTCGTCAGGAAGAGGCCGCTCTTCCTGTTTACGAAGTATTGATTCCTACGGAAAAGGTTTCTGAATTCAGGAAAGACAAGAAAACCACTACCACCCGTAAATTTTTCCCCGGTTATGTTCTTGCCCGGATGGATCTTTACAAACCCGATGGTTCGCTTGACGAACGGGTTTGGTATTTTATCCGTGGCATTCAGGGCGTGATCGGATTCATTGGCGGCAGTGATCGTCCCCAGCCCTTATCTCAGCAGGAAATTGATTATATTCTGATGCAGACTGCTGAGCCTGAAGAGAAGGCGAAACCGAAAATTCAGTATGAAATCGGTGAAACAGTACGAATCAAGGATGGTGCGTTTGAGAATTTCGAAGGCATTGTCCGTAAAATTGATGCGGAGCGCGGCAAGCTCGAATTGGAAGTTTCCATTTTCGGCCGCTCGACTCCCGTGGAATTGGAATTCTGGCAGGTCGTTCGCGAACAATTATAATGTTCGGTACGAAGAGTCGTTCATATAATAATGACGTCGTAGCGTGGGAGAAATCCTGACCTTTCTGACCACGTTTACGGAAACGGAGGAACAAATGGCGAAAAAGGTGACAGCGGAAATCCGTTTGCAGATTCCCGCCGGCGCAGCTAATCCGGCACCCCCTGTGGGTCCCGCGCTTGGCCAGGCTGGTGTGAACATTATGGAATTCTGTAAGCAGTTCAATGCCGCAACACAGTCGCAGGCCGGAACGATCATTCCGGTTGTGATCACCGTCTACCAGGACCGCTCATTTACGTTTGTGACCAAATCTCCGCCGGCAGCTGTTCTGATCAAGAAGGTTGCCGGACTGGCCAGCGGATCTCACAATCCCGGACGCGAAAGCGCCGGCAAGATCACGCTCAGCCAGATCAAGCAGATTGTCCAGACGAAAAAGAGCGACATCAACGCCCGCAGTGAAGAAGCCGCGATTAAAATCATCGCAGGCACTGCTCGCAGTATGGGAGTTGAGGTGATCGATGGCTAAGAGAAGCAAACTCTACAAATCACAGGCAGCCAAGTACGACAAGCAGACAGTCTACTCCCTCATCGACGCGCTGAAGACATTGAAAGAGATGCCGGCGGTGAAGTTCGATCAGACGGTTGAACTGTCCTTCAAACTTGGTGTGGACCCGAAGCAGACGGATCAGACCGTCCGCGGTGCGGTTCCCCTGCCGAAAGGCACAGGCAAAAAGGTCGTTGTTACAGTCATCGTGGATGACGAGACGCTGAAACAGCAGGCGGTCGACGCCGGCGCGGATTTCGTCGGTTTCGACGACATCATTGCCAAGATCAAAGGCGGTTGGGTGGACTTTGATGTCCTCATTGCCACGCCGTCCGCGATGAGTCAGATCCGTCCGCTGGGTCGTCAGCTCGGTCCGAAAGGTCTGATGCCGAACCCGAAGACGGGAACCGTTACCGAGAAGGTCGGTCATGCCGTTGCGGAAGCGAAAGCCGGACGAGTTGAATTCCGCGCCGATAAAGGTGCGTGCGTTCAGGTCCCTGCCGGAAAACTTTCTTTTTCCGCGGAAGATCTCGCAGAAAACTGCACGGCTATTATCAAGGCCCTTATCAAGGCAAAACCGGCATCCGCGAAAGGTGTGTACATTCAGAGCTGCACGCTTTCCGCTACGATGACTCCCGGAGTTAAAGTGGAAACCCGCGACATTGCGAAGGAGATGGCATAATGAGACCGGAAAAAATCCAGCTCGCAGATGATATCGCCAAGCTGATCGTCGGGGCTCAGTATGTCTATTTCGTCTCCTACAAGGGGCTGAAGAACAAGGAACTGAATCAGTTCCGCGACAAACTGTTTGAAGCCGGCGCTGTTTGCCACATCCTGAAGAACCGCATGGTTCGCAAGGTTGCGGAGCTGAATGGCCTGGAAGCTCTTGCGAATGCCAAGATTACCGGTGACACGGCTGTTGTCGTCGGGCAGGGCGATGCGAGTGCGGTGGCGAAAGTCATTGATGATTTCACAACCTCCACGAAAGGTGTGATTGCTCCGAAGTGCGGATACTTCGAGGGCGCGATGTTGACCGATTCCGAAGTCAAAGCGATTGCCGCTCTGCCTTCGAAGGATCAGCTGCGTGCGCAGCTGCTTGGATTGCTTGTTGCTGTACCGACCGGCTTGGTCAGAGTGCTTAACGCGAAAGTTTCAAGCATCGTCAATGTCATTAACGCGTATAAAAACAAGCTTGAAGAAGCAAACTGAACAAAAGTTCAATTACAATAAATACGGAGGACAATATAATGTCTGAGCAGGCAAATGTAGAAGTTTCGCAGGAAATGGAGCAGTTCATCTCCTACGTTGAGAAGCTCTCGGTTCTTGAGCTCTCCAAACTCGTTAAAGCGTTGGAAGATCGTCTTGGCGTCAGCGCTGCGGCTCCGGTCGCTGTTGCTGCGGCTCCGGCCGCTGCCGGTGCGGCTCCGGCCGCTGCTGCTGAAGAGCAGACTGAATTCAATGTTATTCTCGCCGATGCCGGTGCGAGCAAGATCAACGTCATCAAGGAAGTCCGTGCCATCACCGGTCTCGGTCTGAAAGATGCGAAGGATCTTGTTGAAGCCGCTCCGAAGGCGATCAAAGAAGGCGTTTCCAAAGAAGACGCTCAGAAGATCAAGGAGCAGCTTGAGGCTGCAGGAGCCAAGGTCGAGGTCAAGTAATAGCCTCGCATCAGGTTTCTGTGAATTATTAAGACTTGATGTTACGGTGGGGAAATCCCCGGGAGGAAGCCCCCGCCGTTTCTGTGTCTTGAATAATGAACCTGCGATGCAGCATTGCATCGCAGGTATTTTGTCACATGAAAGATGATCCTGATCTTTCTGTGAACCGCTTACATAAGACAGCTCCTCTCGAATCAATAGCAAGGTGGAATCAATGCCTGAACGTGTGAATTTCGGAAAATTGAAGGACGTGCTGGAAATACCGGATCTGATCGGTATTCAAATCGACTCCTATAAATCTTTCCTGCAGCTCGATGTCCCAGAAGATCAACGCAAAAATCAGGGACTCCAGGAAGTTTTCAACGAAGTGTTCCCTATCGAAAGTTTCGATAAACAAATGGTCCTGGAGTTCGTCTCCTATTCTCTGGGCCTGCCGAAACAGGACATCGTTGACTGTATCAAAGACGGGAATACTTACAGTGCTTCTCTTCATGTTGATTTCAGATTTAAAAACAAAGATGCCATTGTAAACGAAAGCGTCTATATCGGTGAAATTCCGATGATGACGGAGCGCGGAACTTTTATTATCAATGGCGCGGAGCGCGTTATCATCAGCCAGCTGCACAGATCTCCGGGCATCTGCTTTGAAAAGACCCGTCATTCCAGCGGCAGAACGCTCTTCTCATACAGAATCATTCCCGACCGGGGCTCCTGGATGGAGGTCCAGTTCGATATCAATGACTTGATCTATATTTATCTTGACCGTAAACGCAGACGCCGCAAGTTCCTTATCACGACCTTCCTGCGCGCGATCGGCTACGATACGAACCGCGATATTATCGGTTCGGCTTATGAACTCAAGACCATGACGCCGGGTCAGCTCCTCAAACAGGATGACATCTCGGCTTACTATACCTTTGAACCCGTTCTTGATTCCAACGGTGTCACTGTTGTGCAGGAGTTTCTCCAGCTCAATGAATCCCATGTCAAATCCATGGTCGAAGCAAAGATCAAGAGTGTTGAGCTCGCTTATATCCCGGACGGCGATGCTTACCTCATCAACTGTCTCCAGCGCGATCCGGCACATACCCCGGATGATGCTCTGAAAGAAATTTACCGCAGAATGCGTCCCGGCGATCCGCCGAGTGTCACCAATGCGAAACAGCTTCTCAAGAGACTGTTTTTCGATATCAAGCGTTATGACCTCGGAGTGGTCGGCCGTTACAAACTCAACGAACGTCTCAAATCCGATCTGCCGCTTACCGAGCGTATTCTCGATAAGTCCGACCTCATGGGTGCGACAAAAGGTCTCATGAAGCTCCGCAGCAATACCGGTGGTCAGACGGACGATATTGACCATCTCGGCAGCCGCCGTGTAAGAACGGTCGGTGAACTGCTGCAGAATCACTGCCGTGTTGGTTTGCTCCGTACGGAACGGCTGATCCGTGAGCGCATGTCGCTGCTCAATTCCGATGATACCAATACGACACCGTCCAAACTGATCAACCAGAAAGCGTTTGCCGGAGTGATCCGTGATTTCTTTGCGCGCAATCAGCTTTCGCAGTTCATGGATCAGGTCAATCCGCTCTCCGAGTTGACCAACAAGAGACGTCTTTCCGCTCTCGGTCCCGGCGGTCTGAGCCGCGAACGCGCCGGATTTGAAGTCCGTGACGTTCACAACAGCCATTACGGAAGAATATGCCCGATCGAAACGCCGGAAGGTCCGAATATCGGTCTGATTTCCTCTCTTTCTCTTTATGCGAAGATTAACGAATTCGGATTCCTTGAAACTCCGTATCGGCGTGTGGAAAATTGCCATGTGACCGATCAGATCGACTATCTTTCCGCGGACAAGGAAGAGCATTTCGTAATCGCACAGGCGAATGCACCGCTTGATGAAAACAATAATTTCATCAATCCGACAGTGATGTCCCGTTTGATGGGCGAGCCTGCAGAGCGTCCGCGTGAAGATGTTCAGTATATGGACGTTTCCCCGAAACAGCTCGTCAGTGCCGCCGCCGGTCTTGTTCCGTTCCTGGAACACGACGATGCGAACCGCGCTCTGATGGGATCGAACATGCAGCGCCAGGCGGTTCCGCTGATGGTGACGGAATCTCCGTATGTCGGAACCGGTCTCGAAAAGAAAGTCGCGTTTGATTCCCGCGCTGTGACCGCTTCCAGAACTGACGGTATCGTGGCGGAAGTTTCTGCCGCGGAAGTCGTTGTGACAACCGACGGAAAGACCCGGAAAGAGACTGCGGATCCCAATCCGGCAGTTTACAAGATGGTTAAATTCCTGCGCAGCAATGCCGGAACCTGTGTCAATCAACGTCCGATTGTCCGCAGCGGTCAGGTTGTCAAAGTCGGCGATGCGATCGCTGACGGTTCCGCTACCGATCATGGAGAACTCGCTCTTGGCAAGAACGTTTTTGTGGCGTTTATGCCGTGGTGCGGATACAACTTTGAAGACGCAATCGTGCTCAGTGAACGTCTGGTAAAAGAAGACGTTTACACCAGTGTCCATGTGGATGAGTTTGAGATCACGAGCCGTGAGACCAAACTCGGTCCGGAAGAGATCACCCGCGATATTCCGAATGTCAGCGATGAAGTGCTGCGCAATCTCGGGCCCGACGGCGTTGTCCGTCTCGGTGCGGAAGTCAAGCCGGGCGATATTCTTGTTGGAAAAATCACTCCGAAATCCGAAACGGAACTTGCGCCGGAAGAGCGTCTGCTCCGTGCGATCTTCGGAGAAAAAGCCGCGGATGTCAAGGATTCCAGTCTTGTCGTTCCCAGTGGCAAGGGCGGTATCGTGATGGATGTCCGCATTGAATATGCCAAGGATCCGTCCAGACAGTCCATGACGAAGTCCGAACGCCGGAAACAGATCAAGCACAGCAAAGATCAGTATAAAGAACAATATACCGTTCTCATTGATGAGATGACCGAGAAACTGGAAGCGGTGCTGAACGGCCAGAAGCTGCCGTGCCCGATCTATGACACGTCATCTTCCCGCGATGATGTGATTCTTGTTTCCGCGAACCGCAAGGTTACGACTGCGTCGATTGCAAAACTCGCGAACAAGTACGATTCCTATCGTATGGACGATTGCGAGATTAAGCACACGATTGACGAGATCATCGGTTCCTACAAGTCCAGATTCGACAGTATTGAACGGATGAAATATGAGTCCATTGACGCTCTTGAAAACGGTGACAGCGACGATCTCGGCGCAATCAAGAAAGTGAAAGTCTATATTGCTTCCAAGCGCAAGGTTCAGGTCGGTGACAAGATGGCAGGCCGTCACGGTAACAAGGGTATTGTTTCCCGTATCGTTCCGGTGGAAGACATGCCGTTCCTGCCGGATGGTACTCCGGTCGATATCGTGTTGAACCCGCTCGGCGTGCCGTCCCGAATGAACGTGGGACAGGTGCTTGAAACGCATCTTGGCTGGGCTGCGAAAATGCTCGGATTCAAAACCGCGACACCGGTGTTCGACGGCGTGACCGAAGAGATCATCGTCAATATGATGAAAGAAGCGAACGAGAAGATCACCGAGAAGACCGGTGAAGACTTCAAGTGGGGCTTCCGCGAAGTAAACGGAGAGCGCGTGTTCGACGGCAAGACGGATCTGTTCGACGGGCGCACCGGAAACAAGTTTGACCAGCGTGTGATGGTTGGACAGATCTACATGCTGAAACTGGACCACCTCGTTGCAAACAAGATCCATGCACGTTCCGTCGGGCCCTATTCGCTGGTTACCCAGCAGCCGTTGGGCGGTAAAGCCCAGCACGGCGGTCAGCGTTTCGGTGAAATGGAAGTGTGGGCGCTTGAAGCATACGGCGCCGCACATACCCTGCAGGAAATGCTTACGGTCAAGAGCGATGACGTGTCGGGAAGAGCCAAGATTTACGAATCCATTGTCAAGGGACAGAATGTTCTGGAGGCCGGCCGTCCGGAATCCTTCAACGTTCTGCTTAAGGAAATGCAGAGTCTCGGTTTGGATGTACGCACAGTGAAACATTCGGATTTACCGAAGAATGAAATAGCCGGAGGGACTGAACAGTGATTGATAACAGCTATGTTCCCAAAGATAAGGAGATGCCGACTCGTCAGCAGTCCGGCAACTCCGCCTTCGAAGCGGTTTCCATCAAAGTCGCTTCCCCGGAGGTAATCAGGTCCTGGAGCCATGGGGAAATCAAAAATCCAGAAACCATCAACTATCGAAGTTTCAAACCTGAAAAGGGCGGTCTCTTCTGCGAGAGAATCTTCGGTCCTCAGCGCGACTGGGAGTGCAACTGCGGAAAGTACAAACGTGTCAAGCATAAAGGCATCATCTGCGACCGCTGCGGTGTGGAAGTTACGCTGAGCAAGGTGCGCCGTGAGCGTATGGGGCACATTGAACTTGCAGTTCCGGTTTCCCATATCTGGTTCTTCAAGTGCATGCCGAGCCGTATCGGGCTGATGCTTGATATGACCGCCCGGACCCTTGAGCGCATTATCTACTATGAAGACTGGGTTGTGACCGATCCCGGCGATACTCCGCTGAAACTCGGTCAGTCTCTTAATGAGATGGATTACCGTCAGGCGCGGGAAGAATATCAGGATGCGTTTCAGGCGGACATGGGTGCGCCGGCGATCCGTTCCCTGCTTTCACAGATCGAACTTGAGCCGCTCCGTCAGGAACTTGAAGTTCTGCTGACCGGCACCAAGAATAAAGCGATCCGCAAAAAACTTTCCAAGAGACTGCGTCTGGTGGAAGGATTCCAGAGAAGCAATTCCCGTCCGGAATGGATGATTCTGGAAGTGCTTCCGGTGATTCCGCCGGACCTGCGTCCGCTGGTCCCGCTCGAAGGCGGCCGCTTTGCGACCTCCGACCTGAATGACCTGTACCGCCGTGTCATCAACCGCAACAACCGTCTGAAAAATCTGCTTCAGCTGCGTACCCCGGAAGTGATTATCCGCAATGAAAAGCGTATGCTTCAGGAAGCGGTCGATGCGCTGCTTGACAACGGTCGTCATGGACGTGCCGTTACGGGAGCGGGAAACCGTCCGTTGAAGTCTCTGAGCGATATGCTCAAAGGCAAGCAGGGACGTTTCCGTCAGAATCTGCTGGGTAAACGTGTCGACTACTCCGGACGTTCTGTGATCGTTGTCGGTCCGGAACTGAAACTTGCACAGTGCGGTCTGCCGAAAAAGATGGCGCTGGTCCTGTTTGAACCGTTTATCATCCGTCACTTGAAAGGTCGCGGTTATGCTCATACCGTCCGCAGTGCGAAGAAAATGATTGAGCGCGGAGAGTCCGTGGTCTGGGATATTCTCGAAGAGGTGACCAAGGGACATCCTGTGATGCTGAACCGTGCGCCGACGCTGCATCGTCTTTCGATTCAGGCGTTCGACCCGATTCTGATTGAAGGTTCCGCGATCCGTCTGCATCCGTTGGTCTGTACCGCGTTCAATGCGGACTTCGACGGTGACCAGATGGCTGTCCATGTTCCGCTGTCCGGTGCGGCTCAGCTTGAATGCAAGCTCCTGATGCTGTCTTCAAACAACATCTTCTCGCCTGCGAACGGCAAGCCGATCATGACTCCGACCCAGGATATTACGCTCGGTTCTTATTATCTTACGATTGAACCGCGCAACCCGGCGAAGGCGAGGGCGTTCAAAGATATTCACGAGGTCCTGTTCGCTTTGGATACGGGACACATTCATATTCATGATGCGATCCGTATTCCGAACCCGGATTTCGGTGTTGAGACTCCGCACGGAAACGCGAAAGACCGTTTCCTGCTGACGACCGCCGGACGTTGTATTTTCAACAGCATCTGGGACAAGACTCTCGGATTTTACAATGGGGTTGCCAAGAAGAAAGAGCTCGGAGCTCTGATCGCGGAGGCCTATGCGCACATCGGACATCAGAAGACCGTGGAACAGCTTGACCGTCTGAAAAATCTCGGTTATGAATATGCTACGGTTGCCGGTTTCTCCATTTCCATTGCCGATATGGTGGTTCCGAAACAGAAAGGCGAACTGATCGCCAAAGCCCGTACCGAGATTGACAAGATCAATGATCAGTACAACAAAGGCGCTCTGACGCAGCTTGAACGGTATCACAACATTATTGATACCTGGACCAAAACCAGTAATGCGGTGGCGGAATCGCTGTTCCAGGAACTGGAAGGCGTCAGCAAGAAAGAGATCAACCCTGTTTACGCAATGCTGGATTCCGGAGCACGAGGCAGTAAAGACCAGATCCGTCAGCTTGCCGGTATGCGCGGTCTGATGGCGAAACCGTCGGGCGATATTATTGAGCGTCCGATTCTTTCGAACTTCCGTGAAGGTCTGTCCGTTCTGGAATACTTCATCAGTACACACGGTGCCCGTAAAGGTCTTGCCGATACCGCGCTTAAAACCGCTGACTCCGGTTACATGACCCGTAAGCTTGTTGATGTGGCGCAGGATATCATCTGCCGCTCTGAAGACTGCGGAACGATGAAAGGAATCTGGATCAGCGCGATCGTGGAAGGTGACGATGTGATGCTGCCGCTGAAAGCGCGCCTGATCGGTCGCTGCAGCGCTCAGGATATTCGTGACCCGATCTACGAGGATGGACGTCTTCTGGTGAAAGCCGGAGAAGAGTTTACACCGGAATTGGCGGATCTCATCGAAAAACGCAATATCCAGCGTGTTCTGATCCGTTCGGTCCTTACCTGCGAAATCGAACACGGCGTTTGTGTGAAATGCTATGGCCGCAATCTCGCGAGCGACAAGCTGGCGGAAGTCGGCGATGCGCTTGGTATTATTGCGGCACAGTCGATCGGTGAGCCTGGTACGCAGCTGACCATGAGAACATTCCATATCGGTGGTACCGCGACCTCCAAGTACACGAAACCGGAGATCATCGCAAAGAGCGAGGGAACGATCCGTTTTGAAAATATCCGTACCGTTGAAAACGAGCACGGAGAATGCGTAATCGTGAACAAGAACGGATTTATCGTGATCTATGATGCGGCGAAGGCGAAGGAGATTGAGGAAAAAGCCCGTGAGCGGGCGAAACTCGAAGCGGAAGTCATCGGTGCGTTCTATAACCGTGATTACGATTACTGGGCCGATGCTGTGAAGGAGGCCGAGATTGACCGTTATACGGCGGAAGTCGGTGCGGTCCTTTATAAGAAGGACGGCGACAGGGTTAAGGCCAATGACCGGATTGCGACCTGGGATTCGTCTCACCTCCCGATCATTGCGGAAGATGCCGGTACTGTGGAACTTCTCGACTTGATCGAAAACGTTACTTTGAATCGAACCGAGCGCGGCGGCAACGAGGAAATTACCGTTATGCCTCACCGTGAAGACCTGCATCCGCAGATCGTCATCAAGGATAAGGCGGGTGAAGTGCTTTCGTACTATCCGCTGCCTGCCGGTGCGTTTATCATGACGAAGCGCGGTGTGAAGGTGCGTCCCGGTGTCGTGCTTGCCCGTGTGCCGCGTCAGCAGCTGAAGAACAAGGACATCACCGGAGGTCTTCCGCGTGTTGCTGAGCTGTTCGAAGCCCGTACGCCGAAAGAAGTCGCTGATATTGCGAAGATCGACGGCTTGGTCGAATTCGGAAAAGTTCAGCGCAGCCGCCGCCAGATCATTGTCCGTGATCCGGACACCAATGAGTTTGAGGAACACAGCATTCCGACGAACAAACATCTGTTCGTTGCAAAAGGCGACTATGTGAAGAAAGGCCAGAAGCTGACCGGCGGATCGATCGTTCCGCAGGTGATGCTCTCTGTATGCGGTTCTCAGGAACTGCAGCGCTATCTGGTGAATGAGGTTCAGACGGTTTACCGGTCTCAGGGTGTGGAAATCAATGACAAGCACATTGAGATCATTATCCGTCAGATGATGCAGAAGATCCGTATTACCGAACAGGGTGCGACGCAGTTCCTGGCCGGTGAACAGGTTGATAAATATGACTTCCAGCGGGCGAATGACGAGGCGAGAGCCAAAGGTCTCGCTCCTGCGGAAGGCGAACCGGTACTGCTGGGTATAACAAAGGCCTCGCTGGAAACCGACAGCTTCATTTCGTCGGCATCGTTCCAGGATACGACCCGTATTCTGACGGATGCCGCGACACTGGGCAAAGTCGACAGCCTCCGCGGTTTCAAGGAAAATGTTATTACCGGACACCTCATCCCCGCGGGAACCGGCTCGGAGAAATTCCAGCGTCTTGTCCCGGAAAAACTCGGAGAAGAGCTTCCGCCGGAACTTGACATCCTCGAAGATGACGATGAGTATCTGGATGAGGATGACGAGATTCAGGAAGAATACATCTACGATGCCGATGAAGCCGGCAATGATCTGGAAGAAGATGCCGTTTCAGATGAAGAAACGGATGAGGAAGAATAAGGCAAGAACTGAAAAAAATATTAAAAAAGTTACCTGTACACTTGAAAACAGCAAATGGTGCATTATATTAAATGCCTGTTTGCTGTAACTCAAATGTATAAAGGACACAGGTGAAGGAAAAAAGATGCCGACAATCAACCAACTGGTAAAGGCCGGTCGCAGACCGAAAGTCGCCAAGAGCAAATCCAAGGCTCTTACAAAATGCCCGCAGAGACGTGGAGTCTGTCTGCAGGTTACAACAAGAACGCCGAAGAAGCCGAACTCCGCGTTGCGTAAAATTGCAAAAGTTCGTCTTACCAACGGTCAGGAAATCACTGCCTATATCGGCGGCGAAGGACACAATCTTCAGGAACACTCCGTTGTTCTCGTGAAGGGCGGTCGTGTCCGTGACCTTCCTGGTGTTCGTTATCATATCGTCAGAGGAGCTTTGGACAGTCTTGGCGTTGAAGGACGTAAACAGGGACGTTCCAAGTATGGGGCCAAGGTGCCGAAAGCCGGCGAAACCGCGGGCAAAAAGAAGAAATAATCAGGAAGAGTTGAAATGAGAAGACGTAAGATCACGAAGAGAGAGCTGACGCCCGATGTCAAGTACAACAGTGAGCTCGTTGCCCGCCTGATCAACACGATCATGCGCAATGGCAAGAAGTCTGTTGCTCAGAGTATTGTGTACGGCGCATTCGATACGCTCAAAGCGAAGAAGAAAGATATGGAGCCGCTGGAAGTCTTTATTCAGGCGGTGGAAAATATCAAGCCGAAACTGGAAGTCAAGAGCCGTCGAGTCGGCGGAGCTACTTATCAGGTTCCCATCGAAGTTCCGGCGGAACGTCAGGTCGCGCTTGCCATGCGTTGGATCACGACCTACTCGCAGGCGAAAAAAGGTAAATCCATGACGGATGCTCTTGCTTCCGAACTGCTTGATGCGTTTGACAATCAGGGCGCTTCCATCAAGAAGAAAGATGATACACACAAGATGGCGCAGGCGAATAAAGCGTTTGCCCATTACAGATGGTAATTTTAGAACTTTTTAATGCTCATTGAAAGACTGAACTATGACAGCAGAAGCAGAACATACCTGTAACGAGTCGCCGAAACGTGTTGCGTCGATAGCCAATACGCGTAATATCGGTATTATGGCTCACATTGATGCGGGAAAAACCACACTTTCTGAACGTATTCTTTTTTATACCGGCAAGACTCACAAGATCGGTGAAGTTCATGACGGTGCCGCAACAATGGACTGGATGGTTCAGGAGCAGGAGCGCGGTATTACGATTACATCCGCCGCAACAACCTGTTTCTGGATGCGTCACGACAAGAAACACAGAATCAATCTTATTGACACTCCGGGACACGTGGACTTCACTGCTGAAGTCGAACGTTCTCTCCGCGTTCTCGACGGCGCGGTCGGCGTTTTCTGCGCGGTCGGTGGCGTTCAGCCCCAGTCCGAAACCGTTTGGCGCCAGGCGAAGAAATATCACGTCCCCTGCATGGCGTTCGTGAACAAAATGGACCGTACCGGCGCGAACTTCTACAAAGTCGTGGAAGATATGCGCAAGAAACTGAAAGTCAATGCCACTCCGCTTGAAATTCCTATCGGAGCCGAGGCTGATTTCACTGGGCTGATCGATATCCTTGAAATGAAAGCCATTCAGTTCAATGGCGACAACGGCGAAAATCCGCTGCCGATTGATATTCCGGCGGATATGATGGATAAAGCCAAGCAGTATCACGACGAACTGGTGGAAAAGATCGCTGATTTCGATGACGAGATTGCAATGCGTTTCCTCGACGGCGAGGACATCCCGGCGGAAGAACTTCGCCCGGTCATCCGTAAAGCCGTTCTTGCGGGTAAACTTGTTCCTGCTTTCTGCGGTTCAGCTTTCAAAAACAAAGGCGTTCAGTCCCTTCTCGACGCCGTGGCAGACTATCTGCCGTCTCCGGTTGACATCTGGGAAACCGTCGGCCACAATCCTTACAACATGGATGAAGAGGTCAAAGTCCATTGCGGCGACGATCAGCCGTTTGCGGCTCTTGCATTCAAGATTGCGACTGACCCGTATGTCGGTAAGCTGTTCTTCTTCCGTATTTACGCCGGAACCGCGACTTGCGGACAGACTCTGCTGAATCCCCGTACCGGCAAGCAGGAACGTTTCGGACGTCTGCTTCAGATGCATGCGAATTCCCGTGAAGAGCGCGATCAGATCTTCTGCGGAGATATTGCCGCTGCGGTCGGTCTCAAGAACGTTACGACCGGTGATACGCTGTGCGATGAAAAGAATCCGATCGTTCTCGAAGCCATGAATTTCCCGGATCCGGTTATTTCGATCGCTGTTGAGCCGAAGACAACGGCGGATCGCGACAAGCTTTCCAATGCTCTGATCGCTCTGGCTCAGGAAGACCCGACGTTCACCATGAAATCCGATCAGGAAACCGGACAGACGATTATTTCCGGTATGGGTGAGCTTCACCTTGAGATCATTATGGACCGTCTGATTCGCGAATTCCGCGTGGAAGCGGTTGCCGGCCAGCCGGAAGTCGCTTACCGTGAATCCATGCTCAAACCTGCTTCTTATGACTCCAAGTTCGTCCGTCAGTCCGGTGGACGCGGTCAGTATGGACATTGCGTACTGGAAGTTCAGCCGATGGAACAGGGGCATGGAGTAACGGTTCAGAACAAGATCGTCGGCGGTGCGATTCCGAAGGAATACATCAAGCCGATCGAGCAGGGTATTCGCGAAGCGGCGCAGACCGGTGTTCTTGCCGGTTATCCGATCATCGACTTCAATGTTGATATTGTTGACGGATCTTACCATCCGGTTGACTCCTCGGAAATGGCGTTCAAGATTGCTGCGTCGATGGGATTGAAAGAGGCTGCGAAGAAAGCCGGTCTCTGCCTTCTTGAGCCGATTATGAAAGTCGAAGTCACCTGCCCGGATGAAAACCAGGGCGATATTATCGGTGACATTACGAAACGCCGCGGTCAGATTGCGGAACTGACACCGGAGAATGGTTCGACGAAGATTGTTGCGAATGTTCCGCTTTCCGAACTGTTTGGTTATGCAACGGCGATCCGCTCCCTTTCGAAAGGCCGCGCCTCGTATGTGATGGAACCGAATGTGTTTGAACGTGTACCGAGCCAAGTCCAAGAAAAAATTGTGGAGAAAAATAAGAAATGAGCACAAAACCGAGTGCAAAAGCCGTCCAGAAGATCCGTATCAAACTTCAGGCGTACGAACATCGTATTCTTGATCAGTCCGTTGCGGAGATTCTCAACACCGCTCGCAGAACGGGTTCCATGGTTGCCGGTCCGATTCCGCTGCCGACCAGAATCCAGCGCTATACCGTCAACCGCTCTCCCCATGTCGACAAGAAGTCGATGGACCAGTTTGAGAGCCGTACACACAAACGCTTGATGGATATCATCAATCCGACGGCGAAGACAGTGGATGAACTGAAGAAGCTGAATCTTCCCGCAGGTGTTGATATTTTATTGAAGGTTGGAAAATAAGATTCCAATTTGAAATCGCTCCGGTTTGAAGGAACCGCTTTTGAACCGGAGCAAAAACAGCTTAGGCACCAAGGCCTTTTCCGAGAGGGCAAGTGCCGGAAGGAGCAGAATGAAAGGCATTATCGGAAAGAAAGTCGGTATGACTCAGGTCTACGACGAAAAAGGAACACTTGTTCCGGTCACGGTCATTGAGGCTGGACCCTGCGTCGTTCTTGATGTCAAGACACAGGAGAGGGACGGCTATACCGCCGTTCAGGTTGGATTCGGCTCACGAAAAGTCAAGAATGTCACGAAACAGGTACTCGGTACGGTGGTCAAGGCCGGATTGGAAAAGAATCCGCCGGCGGTGATCAAGGAATTCCGCACGGAAGGCGCTTGCAGCCTGGAAGTCGGATCGGTCGTGAAAGCGGATATCTTCGCAGCGGGCGAATTCCTTGACATTACGGGAACCACCAAAGGTAAAGGTTACAACGGCGTTATGGTTCGTCATCACTTCAAGGGCGGACGTGACGGACACGGCGGCGGCTGGCACAGAAAGCCGGGCTCCATCGGCTGCCGTGAGTGGCCTGGAAATATTATCAAGGGCAAGAAGATGGCGGGTCAGCTCGGAAATGCTTCCAGAACCGTCCAGAATCTGCGCATTGTCAGCGTCTCGGCAGAGGAAAACCTGCTGTTTGTAAGAGGCGCCGTCCCGGGACCGAATGGCGGAACTCTGTTCGTCAAGCAGGCCAAGAAGAAATAATCCGCGACGGAAAACCTCAACCAATTAAACAACAGGTGATACAATGTCCATGAATATTGATATCTTCAATATCAAGGGAGAAAAAGTCGGCGATTACACGCTTGACGACTGCTGCCTTGAATTTGATAAAGGCGCACAGGCTGTGCATGATACCGTCGTCGGTTTCCTTGCGGAACTTCGTGCCGGAACCGCGTCCACGAAAACCAGAGCGGAAGTTGCCGGAAGCGGCAAGAAGCCGTTCAAGCAGAAAGGCCTCGGCCGTGCCCGTGCGGGAAGCACGAGAAACCCGGTCTGGCGCCATGGCGGTGTTGCGTTTGGTCCCAAGCCGCGCAGCTTCGCGGTCAAACTGAATGCCAAGGTCAAACAGCTTGCCCTCAAGCGTTCTTTCTCTGAAAAAGTGAAAGAAGGTGCGGTCATCGTTCTCGATTCTTTCGAGCTCCAGGATTGCAAGACCAAGAGCGCTGTTGCGGTTCTGAAGGCGTTCAAGGCGGATGCCGTAAAGGTTCTGATCGCGGTCAAGGAATATGAAGAGAATCAGCTGAGAGCTACCGGCAATCTGCCGCTTGCGATTCTCATCAAAGCCGCATCGGTGAATACCTATCAGGTACTTTACTCCGATAAGTTGATGTTCACCAAAGAAGCGCTCGACGAATTCGTCAAGCGTCTCGCTTGAGCAGGAGACACGGTAAAATGTCCAAGGCTTATGAAACAATTCGAAATATTCTCGTAACAGAGAAAAGCGCGGTTCTGAAAGAAGCCAACCAGTATGCATTCAAGGTGGCTCCCAAGGCAACCAAACTTGAGGTCGCCGACGCGATCGAGGAAATCTATGGCGTCAAGGTGAAGTCTGTTAATATCATTAACTGCAAAGGCAAGATGAAACGTTCCGGCAGATCTCCCATTCCGGGCAAACGCCCTGACTGGAAGAAGGCCGTGATCTCTCTCGCCGAAGGCTCGATCGACCTCGCGTAAGGAGTATAAACATGCCTACAAAATCTTTTAATCCGATTACCAAGAGCCGCAGATATATCACGGTTCTTGATTATGCCGAACTGACCCGTACCGCTCCGGAAAAGAGCCTTACCAAAGGTAAAAAAGCTTCCGGCGGACGCAACAATGCCGGCAGAATCACCAGCCGCTTCCGTGGAAACGGTAACAAGCGCCGTTACAGAATGATCGACTTCAAGCGCAACAAAGATGGTGTGCCCGCAGTCGTTCAGCAGATCGAATACGATCCGAACCGTTCCGCTTTTATCGCTCTTCTGGCGTATGCCGATGGTGAGAAAAGCTATATTCTTGCTCCGGAAGGCCTGGAAGTCGGTCAGACTGTCGTTTCCGGCGAGCAGGCGGAAGTCAAGCCCGGCAATGCGATGACGCTTCGCAACATTCCGGTCGGTCTTGAAATCCACAGCATTGAACTCGTTCCCGGCCGCGGCGCCAAGATGGTCCGTTCCGCCGGACAGGTTGCTCTTCTCCGTTCCAAAGACGGTGATTATGCGCAGGTTAAACTGCCCAGCGGCGAAGTCAGACTCGTCAATCTCGCTTGCAAAGCGACGATCGGCAAAGTCGGCAACGGCGACCACATGAACGTTTCTCTCGGTAAAGCCGGTAAGAAGCGTTATCTCGGCAAGAGACCGCATGTCCGCGGACTTGCAATGAACCCGGTCGACCATCCGATGGGTGGTGGTGAAGGCAGAACAAGCGGCGGCGGACATCCCGTATCGCCGTGGGGTCAGCTTGCCAAGGGCAAGAAGACACGCTGCCCGAGAAAGAACAGCAAACGCTTCATCGTTGAACGGAGGAAGAAATAATGCCCAGATCTATCAAAAAAGGTCCATTCGTGGACTACTATCTGATCGAAAAGATCGAGAAAATGGAGAAATCCGGCAAAAAGGCTCCGATCAAGACTTGGTCCCGTCGTTCGATGGTGATTCCGGATTTTGTCGGTCATACCTTCAATGTGCATAACGGCAAGACTTTTGTTTCCGTGTTCATCACGGAAAACATGGTCGGACACAGACTCGGCGAGTTTGCGCCCACCCGTACATTTAAAGGTCACGGTGTTATCAGCGGTAAATCCGTCTGATGATTTCTCTCTGATCGTCTGTAACCGGTTTCCTGTACAGGAAACCGGTTTCTTCACTTTGGCTTATCGGCTAAAAAATCTAGTCCACATTTTTTTCAA
>ENA-UOOA01000470-UOOA01000470.1-human-gut-metagenome-genome-assembly--contig:-P61old-NODE-470-length-85432-cov-80.409138_pt1 | contig 85432 bp, 57 predicted proteins | sample MGYA00242467_ERZ724014 | MGnify/ENA metagenome assembly ERZ724014 | reverse complement strand
TCCGCTTTTTTTATCCCCATACGTTGTCAGAACCGTAGATCCACACACCACCAGCATTCCATCTCTACCTTTCTATCCTCAAACCAAATACCTCTATCTTCAACCTCCATACCTTTCTATCCTCTACCCTCCATCTTCAAACCTTCGTATCTCCACCCCTATCCATCCCTCTGCCACCCTCCGGAAAAAACACCAGCCCACCCACGGACTTATCCACTCTCTACTTTCTTTCTTTTCCGGAGAAAAACACCGGTCACGGATTCGATGTCATGCTTCCCTCCGAAAGGAAAAACCTGCTAAATATTCGTTCATGCTTTCCCTCCGGAATTTCCGGGACAGGAAAAATCCATACCGTACGATCCCGATACAGTCCCGCACTACCGGTCACGGATTCACGCTCATGTCCTTTCCGAAAGAAAAACCTGCTAAATATTCGTTCATGCTTTCCCTCCGGAATCTCCGGGACAGGAAAAAAAACATACCGCCGAACCCGATATAGTCCCGCAACACCCTCCACGGATTTACGGTCATGTCCTTTCCGAAAGGAAAACCTGTTATATATTCGTTCATGTTTTCCCTCCGGAATCTCCGGGACAGGAAAAAAACATGCTGCACGAACCCGATACAGTCCGGCACTACCGGTTACGGATTCACGCTCATGTCCTTTCCGAAAGGAAAAACATCAGTTACATATTATTCGTTCATGCTTTCTTCTTTGGAGAAAACGGTTCAGAAGAAAAAACGTGGGGATAAACATATAAATTAGCGAACCGGAACAGGAAAAACCATTTGTCTACGCCCTCACAGAGAAAGAGGCTCAGAAGAAAACACCGGTTGCGGATTTGTTCATACCTCTGAATATATGGAACGGAATGGAGATCCGGGGGGGATTCGCATAAACGAAAAACAAGAGCGGTGTAGCAGTTGGTCGGTTCTTTCGGGGGGGCAGTCCGTTTAGCCGGTCGGGTTGAATCGCTGCGTATGGGCTCGATCTCTCGGCTTGGGCGGTCGATCGGACAGGCTATACATCCGATCGACCGCTTCTCTTTTTTTGTTGTCGATGATTTGGCTTATATCCGAACTCTTTTTACATGGGCGTATCCAGGCTGTTTGCCAGTGGTGGAATAAAAGTCTGTTTCCCGGAGGTCTAAACACTTAGTCTATCGTGTTGTGGTACACGAGGTCAAGTAACTGGGCATATATTGGGGATGATACGTTATATATCTGTATCATAATGTGTTATGCTATTTATGCGTGGGCGGATAATATTGTAGATAAAGTGTTTCTTTATTTTTATTCGTATAAATTATCTAAATTTAAAATTTATTATATTTAGTTGATTGAATATATGTTATCTAATAAATATTACTTTTGTTTGTAATGTTGAAGATTTTCGGTAATATTGGACTTTTTCGAAGAAAATAGTATTAACTTTGCTCCACTTAAATAAAAAGGCTGGAAAAGTACTTATGTATAAGTTTATACGTTGTTTTTGGTTATTTTTGTTATGGATTCCATTTAGCGGTTCGTCGCAAGTAGTTGCATTGAAGACGAACGTGTTGGGATGGGCTACTTCCACTTTGACTTTGGGAACGGAAGTAGGCTTGGCTCCGCGATGGAGCTTGAATGCCCATGTCTATTATAATCCGTTCGATAAGCCTTTCGGAATAGATAACGGGATGAAATGGAAACATGTACGTGTACAACCGGAAGTCCGCTATTGGCTTTGCGAACGTTTCTACGGTCATTTTTTCGGATTGCATTTATTATATAGTCATTTCAATGCCAATCGTATCCGGTTGCCTTTCGGCATTTTTCCGGCTACGCGCGACCATCGTTTCCAAGGGAATCAGTATGGTGCGGGCATATCGTATGGCTATCAATGGATATTGAGTTCGCGATGGAGCATCGAGGCTACTTTGGGAGTCGGTTATAAATATACGACTTACGATAAGTATGAATGCCGGGAATGCGGCACGAAAGTGGGTTCGGGCAACAAGGGCTATTTCGGGCCTACCGAAGCGGCGATAAGTTTTATATATATGTTACGGTAGCGGTATGAAGAAGCAGATACGATATATAATGATTGCCGGCATGTTGTTTGCCGGGGTTGTTGCCGGAATGGCGGAGGGACGTTCTGTCCGCCAGTCGGTGATCGCCGACTCTACGGAGTTTGTCGTAGAGGATGCTTTATTATGTCGCAAAGACAGCGCAGTCGAGGTGGCGTTTCAATTGAATATGGCACCGAAGGCGGTGCGTCCGAAATATTTGCAACGTATCATACCGGCATTGGTGGTCGGCAATGATTCGGTGGTGTTGGATAGCATGGAGGTGATCGGTAAGCGTAAGGCGCAATTGTTGAAGCGCGAATTAGTGTTAGCCGGATTCCGCGACAGCACGGTGTGGACGGAAAATCGTTTGCACAACGGCGATACGATTGTTTATCGGACCGTGTTGCCGTACGAGGAGTGGATGGGGCAAGGTGCCGCTTTGCTTTCGGTCAATTGCGAACGGGAGGGTTGTTGCCATACGGAACATATTCATACCCATACGTTGCTCGACAGTGTGATGCTCGATGCTCCGGTGTTGCCCGATACGTTCCCTACCGGATATGCGTCGCAGTTGGCTACGCTTTATCCGTTCTTGAAACCGATCGAGGAGTTTACTCCCTATAATCCGTCGATGCTGGTGCACCGAGATCCCTATATGCGCATTTATTTCGATTTGGACCGGTATGAAATTCGTCCCGAGTTGCGGAACAATGCGGAGATGCTGGATCGCATGATCGATGTCGTTACGCGCATTTATCGGCATAATCCGGCGGAGATTGCCCGTATCGAGATTATCGGTTTCGCTTCGCACGAAGGTCGGTTGCAGCATAATATCCGCTTGTCGGGAAATCGGGCGAAGTCGTTGAAAAAATATTTGCAACAGAAAACCGAAGTGCCCGATTCGATATTTTTAGTTTCGGCAGGCGGAGAGGCTTGGGGTGCTTTGCGCGACAATGTGGCGCAGCTCGATTTCCCCGATCGGGATTCGGTATTGAAAATCATTGACAGCGACCGGGATTTAGACCGTCGTGAACGACGGATCCGCCAGATGCGCGGAGGTAAGGTTTATCGGGAACAGATCCGTCCCCACTTGCCGGAACTCCGTAGCGCCGGAAATATCCGGGTATATTATCGCACACTTACAGATAGTGTGGCTATGGCGATCAACCGGTCGATACATCTGATCGACTGCGATTCTGTTGCCGATGCGCTTGTGCTGTTGAATCGTTTGCCCGACGATCCGCGCAAGTACAATACGTTGGGGGTCGCTTACCAACGAACGGGCGATTGGGCGCTTGCCCGCGATTATTTCCGAAAAGCTTGCGACGAGGGCGATGACGAGGCGGCAGAGAATCTGCGACGGATGAATGCGGTCCTGCCTTCCGATCCGCAAGACAATCCTGATAAAGAAGATAACGTAGTAGAATAACTTCCGGCATTGTCGGTTTGAGACAGACCGGGGCGTGCTATTCTTTATGAGGTTATACGTGTAAAATAAGTAATTATATATAGGTAACATTTTATCAACATTAAAAACAAAAAAAGAATGAAAAAAGGTTTATTATGGAGCGGTTCGTTGTTGATGGCCGCAGTAATGTTCTCTGCTTGCTCGAATGAGGAGAAAGAACCAGTTCAGATTTCGGGAGAAGGCGATGCCGTGAAAACATCGTTTACATTCTCTGTGCCTCGTGCTTCCGTGAAACGTTCTGCTTCGGCGAATGCTCAGGCTGACGGATCGTTCAAGGGGCTGACGATTTTGGGTCTGTATCCGTTCACTCATCTGACGGACGATTATGTAGCGGAAAGTTCGACGGCTACCGGTTCGGTTCAATTGGCAGCTCAGACTCTCGGTGCTACCGAAGGCAATGCCACTAAAACGTTTACGGATGTAGCTCTGCCGACCGGCGATATCGCTTTCTTGTTCTACGGACAGGATGTTACGAACACCAATTCGGCTTTGTCGAAAGGTACGGCGGATGTCTATACGCCTGCCGATATTACGTTCTCGTTGGACAATATCTTGGCGGATGCCACGAACGATGCCGCTTTCAAAACTTTGTTCGAGGCAATCGAGGGCTTGAATACCGTATTGGATGCACAGATCGATGCGGCTGCCGATCCGTTGAAAATTGAATTGACGGCATTGAAAACCGACTGGCATAAATTTACTTCGGCTTCGAATGCCAACTTGGGTCTGGCTTTCACATTCTTGACGGATGCTGTCGCTGCATTGGAAGAGGGTGATGCCAAGACTGCGCTTAGCGAACAGGTAACTAAAATGACAAACGCTTTGGATGCTGGTTATCCGTACGGTTTGCCGGAAGGAACGTTCGCTTTGAAAGAGGGTGCAGTACGGTTGAGCGGCGATGAAGTTACCGGTTTAGACAATATCATTGCAGCAGCCAAAGCCCGTTATATGAAACCCGCCGCATTGACCTACTATGTCAATGCCTATCCGGTAGATTATTCGAATACAAATGCTGCCGCCCTGCAATGGGATAAGACTGCCGGAACCATCAACGCTACCAGTTCGGGTATCAGTGCTGCCCGTACGCAGATTTCTCCTGCTACGACGAAGATTGCGTTGAACAAAACGATCAACTATGGTGTGGGTCGTCTCGACGTAGCTCCCGTGTTTATTGCAGCCGGAGGTGTGATGAAGGGTGCCAATGATCCCGAAGGCAATGAAACAACCGTAAGCGTGAACAGCAATTCGTTCGAACTGACCGGTGTATTGGTAGGTAATCTGCCGACTAAACTCAACTGGGAGCTGAATCCTGTCCAAGACGAAGAATTCGGTGCAACGGTATTCGATGATGAGGTAGAAAAATCGGCGGTATCGGTTTTTGCTACCAAAGAGACAGCTGTTTACGAAAAATGCTCGTATGTTATCCTGCCGGCAACAACCGGTTTGAAAGCGTTGAGCAAGAATGCGACGATTGCGTTGCAGTTCAAGAACAACGGTGCTCAGTTCTACGGAAAAGACGGTATCGTTCCTGCCGGAGGTACGTTCTATATTGCCGGACAGTTGAGCCAGAACGGATCGTCTGACGTGACGGAAGATGCGATTAAAAAAGACTTCTATACGACTGCCAAACTGAGGATCGTCACTTTGAAGAATGCGACCAATACGGTGCCCGATATCGTGAACCCGACTTTGGAACTTTCGATGTATGTCGATCTCGAATGGCAAGAGGGTGTTATTTTCGATCAGGAATTGGGTAACTAATCTGTTGTTCGGAAAATAGTTTTTCGAAAACCGGGGTGCGGGGTTCGGCACAGGATCCTGCCGGGTTTATGCACGGAGTGCCGCTCCCCGGTTTTCTTATCCTGATCGTTTTATATCCGGAGAAGACGATATTCCGGTCTTTCTCCCGATTCCAATATCTTATTTTTTAGAAAGCGGTGATAGCCGGATACCGGATGTGCCGCAGAAAAAGCAAAAGAGAAATAAAGCGAAATGATTTGGCGCAAAATATATATCGGATTAGCGGGATGTTTGCCGTTGCTGCTTTTCAGCAGTTGCATCGACGATCATTTTACCGATTGTGCCCGATTGTCGATTCTGTACTATATACAACAGAGCGACGGTGACGGTGCATTTTCGGATACGATGTCCGAGCTGGACATGTCGTTTTATTATGCCGGCAACAGCCGGTTGGCATATCGCCGGTTTGTACCGGAAGAAGAGATGCCTGCCGATCATATATATCGTCCGGTACTGCCGACAGAGCGTTTCGACCATTTGGCAATAGCGAATTTCACGCCATCGTCGTTGGCAGCCCGCGGAAAAGACCACCGCGATTATCGGATTTTTCATCCGGAGGGTGCGGATACGATCGATGTGATCGAAACGGATGTATATGTGGCACGCAAGCAGTTGAGCGTGACACACAAAGAGGAACTGATAAAGGTCTGCCTCGCTCCGTGTGTGGGCAAGGTGAGACTACATCTCAATTACGATAATGCTCCCGAGGTATTGTCTACCGAATGTTTTGTCGGTGGAATCGGTTCGGGCTTTATCTGTTATGACAGTCTGTTCGTGCACGACCGCAAATTGACCATGCGGATGAGGGATGCCGGAACAGACGAGCATAATCTGGTCATGTACGAGAGTACATCTTTCCCTTCGCGCGACCGTGTGGTAACGGCTTCACGCAATGGAGTACGGTCGGAAGACCTTTGGCAACTCGATGCCATTACAAAATTAGAAGACAAGTGGATACGCACTACGGTGAAATTCCAATCGCCGCTCCGGGCGGGAGAATGCCTCGATATTTACGGGGTTGTGAATCCCGGAGGGGATATTACGATCGATGCCTTGTCGCTCGATGTGTCTATCAGCGTGTCGCTCGAATGGAAAAAGGGCGACGACATCATTATCGTGATTTAGTGCGGCTTTTATATAAGAGATTTTAAGGTATGTTGAACCGGAATATGAAGAATGGGAATGTGTGTGTGCGGCGCGTGTTGTGCCGGCTGCTCGGGATATTGTTTCTCCTGACTGCCGCATCGTGCGACGAGAACACCGGATATTCCGACGAGGAATCGGCGGAGTTGAGCCTTCATATTTATACGAACAATACGGTGCGGGCGACATCGTTGCCCGGAGACCCCGGCACCGGTACGGATCGTGCGCAGATACGCAATGTGCATCTGTTTGCATTCCTTTCGCCGCTGAGCGGGACGGAAACGGAAGTGCGTCATATCTATCTGACGATTCCCGATACGGTATTCTATGTGTTTGCCCGGATGTCGATACCCCGTTGCACGGCGAATCTGTATGCTGTTGTCAATGCCGGAGAGAAGCCGGAATGGGACGGGCTGACGAAGGAAGAACAGGTAAAAGGGCTTGTATTCACAGGTACGCCTACCGACACCATTTTTGCCGGGACACTGTTGAACCAGCGTTATTCGGAGTTGTTGTGCCACGGTACGATTTATGCCGGAATGATCTGCTCGAAGATAGACCTGTTGTATAATTTGGGCGAGGCGATCACGAATTACAACAACAACCATGTGGGGGCGGCGCAATGCACCGGCGTACGGATGGTTTCAGCCAAGATGCTCGCCTTGCCGTCGGACGGGTATTATTTCGATGTGAACAACAATAAACGTATAACCGGAAACGACCGGGTATTAGTAGAAAATCCGATCCGTTCGCAATGGGTGAACGGGCGTTTCGATTGCCTCGCTTTTGATGCCGCACCCGACGGACAGCAGGTGAAGATGGAAATGGAGATTGTGGTGGAGAGCGATTATTCCGACGGGCGAACGGAGACAACCGTGTACAAGCCTAAGCTGGCTGTGGAGGGCGAGTTGAGCCATGCACCATACTATTTGCTGCGGTTCAATATCGTCGGTTTTCGTGAGGATGACAGCATTTTAAGAGTTTCAGTGGAGTAAAGAAGTAAAAATGATGAAAATAGGGTTTGGTAAGAATACAATCGTTTTCGGTAGATTCCGGTCGGCTTTATCCTGTCATTCGGATTCTTTCTGCCGGTATATCGTTTGGCTGCTGATTGTTTTCGGAGGATTTATCTCTGCCCATGCGCAATATTCACCGGAGCATCCGGCTTATAATGTGAGCCGTTTGTATGTGTCGCCCGAGGGGAATGGCCGTCAGAACGGAAGTTCGTGGGCGAATGCCGCCGACGGTCGCCGGTTGCAAGGGGTATTGGATTATGCCGCCAGTTTAGCGGGATTCAACAACTCATTCGAGATTTGGATTGCCGGAGGTACATACGTTCCGGCTACGCCTCGGGTGGCAACGGATCCGGCAACGGCTTCGTTCGTGCTTAACGGTGTGCAGATCTCCATGCACGGCGGATTCCGCGGATTCGATGCGGAATCCGGATATCGGGGAGAGGCATCGCTCGACGAGCGTGAACTCGAATCGACGATTTACGGATTCACGACCTATAAATATAAGACGAAGTTTTCGGGCGATGTATTGGGAAATGACGATCTGGGTGAGGATGTGACCAATTCGTCCATGCTGCCTACCATCAATGCAAGCCGAGCCGACAATGTCTACAATGTATTGGTATTCAGTCCTGCCTGCCAGTATGTAACGGTGCAGGGAATAGAGATTATCAATGGTTCGGCGACAGGTACAGGTTCTTATTCGCAGGGCGGCGGTGTGACGATCGACGGTGTGCGTTCGGGTATCCGCGATTGTATTCTGTATGAAAATTTTGCCATGAGCGAGGGTGGTGGTGCTTATCTGAAATCCGCCACGTCGTTTATCGGATCTTCGTTAGTTGTCAATAATGCAGTCCCGGTAAGTCTTACGGAATCGTCGGGCGGCGGGGTCTACATGTCGTCGGGTATCGTCTATAATTCGTTGGTGGTGAACAACGACCGGGGAATCCGGGTGTCTGCCGGATCGATGATCGTCAATAGCACGATAGCCAACAACCTCGACCATAATCTGATGCACGACAATACGGCTCGTAACATCTATTTGTATAACAGCGTTTTGTGGAGCGACAAAACGGTGCGCTCCATTCCGATTGTCGGCTATGAGTCGTTCCGGAGCAATATACGTTCGTGTGCGATCGCCGAGTGGACGGAAGGCGGGTCTCAGAATATTTCCCTTTCGACGGTGAACGACGGTCTGGAAAATTCTCCGTCGTTCCAGCGTCCTACGCTCTATATAGGTACACGGTTTGTTGCGGGAAATCCGATACCCTCGTTTTCATTCGACCTCAATCGCGTTTCGCCGATGATCGATGCCGGGGATGAGCAGTATCTGCTTTCTTTGACGACGTCGTACGGTTATGATACCTCGTACGATGTGATTGGGGATCCCCGTATCAACGGTACGTTGGATATCGGTGCATACGAATATGCGTTGGTCGCTTCCAACCGTATCCTGTATGTCAAGAATTTGTCGGACGACGAACTGGCGCAGATCGGCGAAAACGAAGTGCGCGACGGCAGTTCGTGGCGTCTGGCGGTATCGGATGTGCAATGGGCTATCGACCAGCTTTATAACAATTACGGATCGGGCGAGGTATGGGTCGCCGGCGGCACGTATTATCCTTCGTCGGTGATTACGGACGAGAGCGGGGTGGCAGGTCTGACCGACCGGCACCGGTCGTTTATCATGCGTTCGGGAGTGAATGTGTATGGCGGTTTCCGCGGCGATCCGGGCGATGAGGGTATAACGGATGATACTACCCGTCCGCGTGACGCCCGTTATCCGGAGAATTATTGGGCATTCGAGCATGTGACTATATTCAGCGGCGATATGGACAAGAACGATGCCGCCAAACGTGCCTTTACATGGAATGCCGCAAAAAACGGTTGGGAACAGAACTACGGAAATAACTCGTACCACGTCGTATGGTTCGGCGGAAATGGATTTTATTCCCATACCAATACGGCTGAACCGCCGGTATTGCGCCCCTTGGACGTGCATACGGTGCTCGACGGCGTGACCATTATGGGAGGCTGTGCCGATGCCGGAGAGCGTGGCGCTTCGTCGCGGGCGGGCGGTGGCGTTTATCTGGCGGGTAATGGCGAGATACGGAACTGTATCGTTACGGAGAATTTTGCGCAGACGTATGGCGGCGGTGTTTTTATCAACAATGGCGGTACGGTGTCGCAATGTCTGATTGTCCGGAATGCTTCGCCGGGTATACAGGTGCTGAACGGAAAAGGCGGCGGTGTTTATGTTTATGGTCAAGGGACTGTTACTAAATCGCAGATGATCAACAATTCCGCCCGTTTGGGAGGTGGAGTGGCATGTGGCGCGATAACGGTGAATGCTCCGGACCTGACCGACCGGACTTCCGGATATTACGGTATGATAGCCGATTGCGTCGTTTCCAACAATACGGCGGTATCCGATGCCGGAGGAATTCATTTCTCGAATTTAGGAGCCATGTCCAATACGACGGTGGTGAAGAATTATTGCGTTTCCCGTTCGTCGAACGATGCCGGCAATAGCGGCGGCATGGTGGTGGACGGTTACGGTATCGTTTTCAATACGGCTTTCTGGGGGAATGCTACGGCAGACCATGTGCATCAGTTTTTTGCCCAGAATGCCCAGGAGGCTACCTCGGAATATCCGGCAACGGTGCAGGTGTCGCATTCGGCATTGCAGGATCTTTCCAATACGGTCTGGGGTGTGAATACCTCTACGGCATTGCTTTATCCGTTGAACGAGAACAATGGCAGCCCGACCGGCGAGACCGGAACGGACTATCCTTATTTCGAACTGATCGGAAATGCCACGTTCGATCCTATATCTTCGCCTGCCGGTGTTTATGTCACCGAATCGGACCGGACGGGAACAACGACGTTGGAGGAGGTCATTGCTTTTGCCGATAGTTTCCGTTCGTGGAAACCGGGTATCCGCTCTACGCTTCGGGCAAAAGGCGGATCTTCGGCGAATGCTCCATACGTACGTCTTGTCCCGTCGGAGACTATTTATGTATATCCTACCGGTTTGCAGGGTCGGACTAAACGGACTCCTTATACGATCGGGGCGTATTATGTCGATCCGAATCCGTTGCAATATGCTTTGAAAGATAATAAGTTAGTGATGTTTATCGATTACGGTTCGGGCAGTTTCTCGAACGACGGTTCGTCGTGGGACAACGCCATCCGTTCGGTAAACCGGGCGTTGGACTATCTGGCTTCGGTGACCGACTATCCGGGTTACCCGCGGGAAATCTGGATCAAATCGGGAACCTCGACGGTATTGGAGCTTAACAACCATGCCGATGCCACTACGGCTACGGTATTGATGCGGGCGGGTATCGGCATTTACGGCGGTTTCCATCCCGACCTTACCGGTACTGACGGTGCAACCGACCGGTATGAAACATTCGTCCCTGCCGGTTCGACGGTGGAAGTATCCAAACGCGATCCGGTGAATTACCGCACCGTATGGGACGGCAGATTAGACGGAACGTCCGACGGTCGCCGAACCAAGCATCTGGTTACTTTCCGCGAGGAGGGCACCGCCATATTGGACGGCTTGCATATCGTGAATGCCGACTGTTCGACGGGCAGCAGTTTCGTACCTTACGGTGCGGCGATATTGATCCGTTCGGGTTCGATGATCGTCCGCAACTGCATGATTGAAAACAATACGGCTCTTGCGGCACCGGCTATCGCCATGCTGAACGATGCCAAACGTTTGGTCATGGTCAATACGGTGGTGAATAACAACACCAGTATGGCATCGTTGGACGATGCGTTTTCGTCGGCGGTTCTTACGCAAGGAACGTTTGAAGCGAATTATTGCGATTTTATCCATAATAAAGGCGTTGGGGTATATGTTTCGTCGGGTTCGGCAGATATTTTCAATTCGGTATTCTGGGGCAACTCCATTACACCCGAAACCTCACAATCGTCCGACCTGCAAATGAACGGCGGCGAGGATGCCGTGATCCGTGTGGAAGCGTCGGGGATACAGAATGCTCCGGAGGCATGGAATCTGTTCGCTCCCGGATTGAACAATATCCGGTTGGGACTGACCGAAACGGACGGATTTCCGGTTCCGACGTTTGTCAATGCGTCGTCGGCTATCGGTACGGTGCTGTTCGGATATGATACACCGGGCGGCGGTCCTGCCGTGTTCGAGCCTTCGTGCCTTTCGCCGTTGATCGGTATGGCGAAATCGGTGCCGGACGAATATCCCGACCTGATGACCGAAACCGATATATACGGCATCGAACGTGGCTCGGGCGGTTTGAAAGATATAGGTGCTTACGAGGCGACCTGCCTGAATCCGAACGGAACGGTGATCTATGTGAAATATGCTCCGGGGAATACATCGCGGACGGCGTTCGGCACGGGCGACGGTTCGTCGTGGCGGAATGCGATAAACGGCAACGCCGATTATGGAACCGACGACGGATTGCCTTACGACGAGATAGAATATACGACGGCATCCGACGGCCGTATCACCGGGCTGCAATATGCCGTGAATCAAGCGTATATTGCCTCGCTTCGGAAAAATGGAACCGGAGCCATCTCTTATACGACTGTGGGCGGCAGCGGCGAATGGAGCAATGGCAGCGGCGGTATTACCCGCCAGATACCAACGGTCGATACGACCCGATGTGTCGAAGTCTGGGTAGCGGAAGGCGAATATACCAATAGCCGGGGTTTCTTCATGCGCGATGCCGTGAATGTATTGGGCGGTTTCCCGTCTACCGGTACACCCGACAAGTCGATGCGGAATCCCCGGGAATACATCACGGTGATCCAGACGATGACAACGGCAGAGGCGGAAGAACTGGGCAAGGACTACACCAAATTTGCTGATCCTTGCGGATTCGGGAATGACAATTCGTATGAACTGAATGTGAACTATGCGAATGCCAACCGCACGCACCGGGTATTGACACAGCCGCTTCCTTATTATGCATGGCATTCGAATTTAGGAACAACCGAAAAAGATAATATCCCGCTGAATCCGTTTGTCCGTGAAACCGTATGGGACGGGTTTGTCATCCAGAACGGACGTACCCGCATTTATCATGGCAAGGACGGCGGCGCAGGTGTGGCTTTGCGTAAAAACGGACGGATCGAAAACTGCATTATCCGCAACAATATCAATTTCTCGCCGAGCAACGGCAGCAATAATACGCACCAGTCGCGCGGGGCGGGGATGTTCCTCAACGACGGTGTGGTATCGAACTGCTCGTTCTTCAACAACCGTTTCCTCGATACGGGCGGCGAGCAATACGGCGGGGCGGTATATCTCCGTTACGGCACGGTGTATAACTGCGTGTTTGCCGGAAACTATTGCGGCGGAACCCGGTCGCCGAACGGCAGTGCCATTTATCTGGAAAAAGGTTCATTCTTCAACAATACGGTGGTCGATAACCGCTCGGACAACAGCGACGTGTCGGCGATTTATTGCGGATTCTATTTTGCCGACGGTAGCATCGACATGTACAACTCGATCGTTTACGGCAATGACAATACTTACCAGATCATGCTGCACTCGAATGTAGTGGGGAATTTCTATAACTGCGCGTTGCCTTCGTCGGCTTCGATCAGCGGTAAGACCAATCTCTCGGGCATGATTTATCAGGATCCCGGTTTTGTGCGGGATACGAATGCCGACGCCGAGCAGAACGATTACCGGCTGAACGGAACTTCGCCTTGTATCAATGCCGGGCATAACCGCCCTTCCGGAATCGTATTGCCGGAAACGGATATGGACTATACCGCCCGCATCAAAGACTGTTCGATCGACATCGGTGCTTATGAGATAGACCAAAGCGAGCCGATCGTTCCGGCGATGAAAATGATCGACGGCGAACAGGTGGCGGTGATTTATGTGCGTTCCGATGTGTTGAGCGGTAAGGTGGACGGTTCGTCGTGGGAGGATGCGGCTTGCGAAGATAAACTGCAAAAGGCTCTGAACTGGGCGGGATACGTCTGGAAAAACCGGGCTACCTACCATAACGGGAATTATGCCGGTATCGCCCGCATACAACTGTACATCGGCAAGGGTACTTATTATCCGACCGATGCGCTGGTGGCTACGCAGCCCCGTACCCGATCGTTTATGATTCCTGCGGGCGTAGAGGTGTACGGCGGTTTCGATCCGGAGCTTGCGGACGAAACGATTGCCACGCGCGATTTGGAAAAGAACCGGACGATATTCAGCGGTGCGGTAGGCGCGTCGTCGGAAGAGGATTTGTACCGGGTGGTGACTTTCGGTATGAAACAGCATGAAGCTGACGATCTCCCGCCGGTAACGGGTGCGGAATATTTTGCAGACCGGACTCCCGACCGGGCGATATTGAACGGCATTTACATTACCCGGGGCAACGCCAACCATCCCAATGACGAGAACCTGCAAAACGGCGGCGGTGCGAGGGTGACTTTCAATGGTGTGATACAGCAATGCCGTATTTACGATTGTCAGGCGTTGCGCCGCGGCGGTGCCGTCTACTTGGCGAGCGATGCCGACCGGACGACGGGCGGTTATCTGAATACATCGCAGTTATGGAACAACAGTGCCGCAGAGGGCGGTGCGGTGTATGCCGACGACAATACGACCGTGTGGGGTTGTACGATCGTGCGCAACTCCACACATTCCAACGGTTTGGGTGGCGGTATGGCTTTCGGCAACCGGGTGATGGTGATGAATACGGTATTGTGGGGCAATGAATCGGGACAAGGTAAGAACATTTCGGGTAACCAGTCGCAACGTTTTTCCGTGAAATTCGGTAACGAGGAGCGGCAATCGTGGGTGTTCAATTATTGTGCCGTGGAAGGTATGAAGCCGGTAGGTCTTTCGAATATCGCTTTGTCATCGACCAACAGCGCATTGACAGTGATTTTCGGTACGAACTATCCGGTATTTACCGCGCCCGACCAAGTGGATTATTCGATTTCGCGCTTGTCGTCGTTAGCCTACTCGGGAAGCCTGTTGCTTTCGGAATCGGATGCCGAGATTCAGGCTCTTTATATTCCGAAATACGATTTGGCAGGTTCTGCCCGATTCGGTATGCCGAATCGTAAGGCATTCGATATCGGTGCATTGATTTGTATAGACCGTCAGGATCTCGATCCTTCGGGCGAAACGGTGGCGCAGAAAGGCGGAGACGGTGTTTATCGTCTGTTCGTTTCGCAATCGGCAAAGGGTTTGGCGACCGGACACTCTTGGCGGAATGCCATGAGCAGCATACAGGATGCTCTCGACTACTTTGCCGATGATGCCCATTTCGAGAGCGACCCGAAACGGGATACCCGGCATTGCGAGATCTGGGTATCGAAAGGGCAATATGCGTCGAGCGTCGTGGAAGAGGGCGGTATGGCTGGTGCATTCAAACTCAATCCGTACACGTCGGTTTACGGCGGGTTCGAGGGTAGCAGTGTTCCGTATTACGAATCGTGGATCGAACCGTTCGTGTCCGATCCGATTCCGGAATCGGCAACGGCTGTGTCTATGGAGTGGCGATCTGCCGACCGTACTTTGACGGCGGTTGCCGACGGGGCTTCGGTTTCGTTCGACCGTCCTGCGGTGACGCTCGATACCGACCAGCCGGCAACCTGTTTCCTGCACGTAAAAACGACCGCGGAAGACCTTTCGGTACGGGTTAATGATATTCTGTTCTCGCCGTCGGCTCAGGAGCACTCCGGTGTATGGAACGTGTTTACCTATGAATTGCCGGGCGGTATCGAGAACAAAACCTTGATAAAAACGATTGTTGTTTCCGATCTGAAAGCGGGAGATGTTATCGATGAGGTGTCGATCGACAACCGTCCTGTGATGAGTGCGGTAGCGACATCGGTAACGGGTCATCCGGCAGTTCAGGAACCGACCGGAGCAACGGTTGCCGCTTCGACATCGAATAGCCAGACGACTACGACAACTCCGGGCGCGGGGGCGACGGCAGCCGGACAATATGCCGTGTTCGGTGCATCTTCTTATGGTTGGCTCTGGACTCGTTATTGTGACGAGATGAAAGCGGACAATGGCGGTTATTCGTGGACGCTTACCCGGGAAGATGGAACTAATAGTCCGACGTACCGGTCGGCAGGAATGAGCATCGCGTTCAGCAGTCCGGTAGCTCGAAGCAGTGCCCGCTATATGCGGTTCACCCTCTCTTTCGGTTCGGTTTCTGCTGCCGGCAATCGCGAAATGCACTTGTGGTTGTATAATGCGGCATCGGCGACGGGCGACGGGACAAGCAGCTTTACCTATACATTCGACGGCACTCCGTCGGGCAGTTATGAATTCCTTTGCGATTTGGAGACCGGCAATTATACGGTGAACGGCGTGGAGCATAGCGGAGGTATCGTCTGGACATCGGGCGGCAATATCGCGAAATTGGCGTTGAGCCCGATATACGATAGCAGCGCCCGCTATACGGCGACATTGAGCAATGTGTCGTTCGTCAATAATCTTGACAAGAGTGCATGGGGCACGACTGACTACGATACCGAGACGTTCGTGATGACCGACGAGATGTATGACGGGGAGGATCAGCTTTCCGACCGGAAACGTTACGACTGGAATGGTAACGGACTGTTGGAGGAATATGAATTTTTGAACGAGACGATTCTGTCTGCCGATTTGGGTGAGGGATTCGGCGATTCGCATGTGATGGGGCTGTCGAGACCGGCAACCGGCGATTATTCGGCATTGGAACGGGTTGAACTGGACGGTCTGACCCTGACACGCGGTAATGCGGCGTTCGATGCGCACGGCGGAGGCGGATTGTATAGCGAGATGCCGGTGACCGTTCGCAACTGCCAGTTCCTGATCAACCGCACGCCTTATTACGGCGGAGCCATATCGGCGAATGATATCGAGGTGTATGCCTCGTTGTTCGGCGGGAACTCTGTGTCGGGATTGCAAGATGATGCCGGCGGACGAGGCGGTGCAATCTATATACACGACGGCGGCAGGGCGGTTATCGTGAACTCGGTGATTTATAACAACTCTGCCCGGATAGGATCGGCTTATTACGGTGGAGTGGGCTCGAAAGTCGATTTTGTGAACAATACGATTGTCCGGAATGCATGGAGCGACGACCCGCAGGGTGTTGTCGATCAAGGAACGACATTGTATGCCGAATCGCCCGAAGCGGGCAACCGCTTGTGGAATACGGTGGTATGGGGCAACGACGACCTGATGCCGCTGAATAAGGGTCATTGGTCGGTCGTGACTTCGGCATCGGATGCCGACCCGTCGGTAGCCGACGATTTCCAGATATTCTTGGATCGGGTGAATACGGCGGTGACCGGTCCCCGTTTCGGATTGCCGAGCGACCAGAGCGGTGCAGCGCATTATTTTGTATCGGTCAATTATTCGTTGCCGTCGTTGTCGGTTTTAGTCAATGCGGGAACGAACGGAGGTAGCCGTAAACTCGATACGGATGCCGACGGCAATATCGTGGCGGGTGAGGTGATCCTCGAAGGAAACGAAGGTTATTATCGGACGCAACATGAGTATGGACGGACGAATGTCCCGGATACGCTTAACGGAAAATGGCGTATCAACCGTGAACCGGATACGTATAAATATGTCTGGATAGACGGTGTGGAGATGATCGACGTAGCGACATGGAAAGAGGGTACGATCGATATCGGCGCATACGAATATGAGTCGGTGGCTTTGACTCCATTCGGCGGCAATATTATCTATGTGAAGGCGGAAGAGGAGGTTTCGGACAAAACGAATAATGGCGAAACGTGGCAGCGGGCTACCTCCGATCTGCAACAGGCGATCAAGGTGCTGTTGCTTAGCCCGAGCAAGAAAGATAAATTTGTGAAAATCGCAGAAGGTACTTATGTGCCGTTCCTTGAAAACGGTTATAACGATCGTTCGTTTACCATTTCGAAACCCGATGTGCAGGCTGCTACCGGAGGAATGGAGGAGTACTCGACCCGCAGTCTGACGATACGCGGCGGATTCCCGGCATCGATCAACGATACGGATAAAGCGGTGGAGGAATATCGGGATCCGAATTTGTACCGTACGATTTTACAGGGCAGCGCTTCGACATATCATGTCATTTATGTGGCGGAAGATATGGACCGGGCTGGCGAAAACGGGACACCGGCTCCGGTAGCCATAGAAGGTGTGACTATTTTTAACGGAAATGCCGACGGCGAAAAGGAGCAGGACCGTACGGGTGCGGCTATTTATGCCGACAACTCCGATCTGCTGGTGCGGAACTGCGTGCTGACGGATAATACCGCTACGGGCGAGCATGGTGCTGCCGTACGGGTGAGAAAAGGACGATTGTACAATAATGTGATACATAGCAACCGGGCATTCGGTATCGAGTTTGCCGAGAATGGCGAGGCGATCAACAATACGGTGGCATTGAATACGAAAGGGGGAATCTACGGACAAGGCATGCCGGGCGATCCGTTGTTGATCTACAACAACCTCGTATGGCATAATTACCCGACCGGCATAGAACCTGCCGACGATAACTGGCTGGCACAGGTAGATGTGCGTCAGGCTCAGATGTACAGCAATGCCGTGCAGGTCGCTTCCGACCTCGTGAGCGAAGAGTATGCCTACGACAATGCCGCCGACCGGCAGGTCGAACTGGGCGATACGGAACGTACCCGCAACAAGACTTTGGGTGCGGATAACCAAGACATCGTATCCGGTCCGCGTTTCATTTCGATCGGCGACGACGTGGCTCCGTTGGACAAGGATTTTTCTATCGGTCCGGGTCGGAAACTGATCAATACCGGTTATCGGTATATGACTGACGGAGGCGTGTACGACCGGGATGTAAATGTGGCTTGGTATCGCGACCGGTTCAGTGTATTTTATTACGGATCGAGTACGGACGAGGAGCTGGCTACCGATCCGGATGCCGACCGTTACATCCGTTTCGTCGATGCCGGAGGAAACAACCGTCTGGCAGGCCACAGTATCGACATCGGCGCATACGAATATCAACGTCTGTTCTATCCCAATTTGTATGTGCGTCCGAACGGCACGGGATTGGGGCAGAACTGGAACGATGCGATGGGTTCGTTGCAGGAAGCTATTCTCTCGGCTTATTATTCGGGCGACCCCGACGAGAGCGGAACGTACGGTACGGTATGGGTTGCCGGCGGTACATACGATCTGGACGAGACGCTGCAATGGATGCCGAACGTGAAAGTGTACGGCGGTTTTTACGGTACGAACGAAACCCGCCTGACGCAACGCCCCGGTCTGTTGGAAAAGGGCAGCCCCCGGAGTATCATTACCGTGCGGCAGGAAGGTGTGCCGGTAGTGGTCGGTCAGTTCGATGAAGAGGGCGGCATCACGGCAGAGAACTGGAACGAGATGAACGGCTTTACGATCACCGGATCGAAAAATGCTCCGGCAATGGTTGTTCCCGATAAATTCTCGGTGGTGAATTGCGTGATTACGGGCAATTCAAATCCGACGGGTACGATTGTCGATAATGGCGGATTGCTGTATAATGTGCTGCTTTACGGAAATGAAAGCGGAACGGCGACCGTAACCCAGAGCGAAACAGCTATGGCGTTGCAGGTGACGGCTGCCGGAAGCGGCGAACAGATTGCCGGCGGGAATACTTTGAATACGATCAACGGGGAGACGACCGTGGTAGCCGGTAAGCCGTTTGTTCCGACTTACGTGAAAGATTATTTAGGCGATACGGAATGGAGTTACCAACTCTCCGACCGGAAAGACGAGGAGCTGTTCAACCTCGGCGAGCGTCAGGAATATCGCACGGAAACCGATGAGGCGGGAGTGGAATCGCTCCGGTCGTACATAGCGGGCTATCGCATCCCGCAACGGCGCGACGACTCCGAATATGTCGATATTGTGAATCTTTATGACGATACCGATCTGTTGGGCAACCGACGTATGTTGCCGATCAAACAATCGGCGGCGACGGCGGAGCTGCGTACCGACTACGGCTGTTTCGAAACGTGGAATTTAGTGGAGGGCGACCGGATTGTGGTGCTGTCCGATACGCTCTCGCCGAAAGGCGGCAGCGTGGTGTATGCCGGACGGAATTCTACGGTCTACCTCTCGCCCGATATGACGGATGAATTCGCTCCGGCTTATCTGCTGTTGCGGGGCGGTGCCGGGCTGCATGGTGGCGGTAATACATTTTCACTGACCGCATTGGCGGTGGAGCGGGATCTTCCTGCCCGTACCGGCGATACCGTGCGTTGGGATATGATCGCATTGCCGTTCGATGTGAGCCTGATGAATAATTCGTTGAGAAACGGTGTGACCGTAGATGGCGCAGGTGTTTCGGCGGGTGTCGATGTGAACGGGCAATCTGCCCCCGGATTCTATCTGTATGATTACGACGGTCTGGAACGGGCAAATTCGATCAACCGGTATTATGCTACGAACAGCCGTTTCTGGACGAGTGCCGGACAGTCGATGCTTTCGGGACGCGGCTATCTGGTCGCATCGCCCGATACGATGAAAACGGTGAGGTTCACAGCCTCGTCGGCGACGCCGGTATATACGGAAACCGGAGAGGATAAACGGGTGGTTTTGGCGCAGTATAACCGCATCGACTCGGAGGGCGGTGTGCCGAAGTACACATATAAAGAGAATATGGGGTGGAATTTGTTCGGAGTGCCGTATCTGTGCAGTTACGATCTGTCGATGATGGATTTGCCGCACATCTTGTACCCGTACGATTCGGAAACGGGTGCTTACCGCACCGTCTATTCGTGGGAGTCGGCTACCGGAGTGAAACCGTTCACGGCATTCTTTACGCAGACCGCCACGTTGCAAAATTCGGAAACTTTGCTCTTCCCTCAACCGCAATCGCTCGATGTGAACGGTACGACGGTTTCGGGCAGGGTGATGCTCCGGGTACGGAACGGCGAAGGTCGCGACGAGGTGATGATCGCTCCGTCGGAGAATCCGTCTGCCCCGTTGCGCTACGAGATGGGCAGGGACGGCATCAAGTTTATGGCGTTGAACCGGGATCTGCCCCAGATCTATGTGGAGAATGCCGATCGGGTGCGTTTGTCGGCTACGTTGTCGGCTCAGTCGTCAGCCCGTACTCCGTTAGGCGTGTATGCCGTGCCGGGTGCGAATACGATCGAACTGGGAGATAATACGCTGGAAGAGGAGCTCGTACCGGTTCTGATCGATGCGCAGACCGGACGCCGTACCGACCTGACTCGCACTTCGTATTCGTTCGTCGTCGATGAGGCTGGCGAAATATCGGGGCGTTTCTACCTGACTTTCCTGCCCGGTACGGGCGACAGTCCGGTGCCGGAAATTTATGCTTCGAAACGGAAACTGCATGTGCTCGGAGCGGAAGCCGGCGACCGCATACAGGTGTACGATACGTCGGGCAGGATGCTGCGCATGGAGACGCTCGATACGTGGGGCAGAGACATAGATATGCCGGGCGGACATTATTTGGTGCGGATGCAGAACCGGGATGGGGAAGAACGGTGTGTGAAGAAAGTATCCGTCGGATTTTAATGACGAGCCGGAACAAATCGGATATAAAAACCCGACCTCGCTGCAAACATTTGCAGCGAGGTCGGGTTTTTATATGGGGATTCGCCGTACCGCCCGGCTACGACCTATTCGTAGCGGTTGTAGCTGATCACTTCTTGTGCCGGCTTGCGTTTCTTTTCGCGATGCGGTTGGGTGGAGTATCCGATTACGATGTCGAGCAATACCCGTTTGTTTTTCGGGATGTCGAGTAGCTTGCGCACCTCTTTTTCATCGAACCATCCGAGTATGCAGCTTCCTAATCCTTCGTCGGTGGCAGCCAGCGTAATGTGCGCTGCGGCTATGCCGATATCGACCAACGGGAACTGTTTGTCTTTAATCAGTCCGCCTATGCCCGAAGTGAAGTTCGGACGCTCTTCCACGACGAGAATATGCACCGGGGCTTGTTTCGTGAAATGGTTCATGCCCAATACCTTGCTGGCTACCGCATCGGCTACTTTCCGGCATAGATCCGGCTGGTCTACTACGATGAAATGCCACGGCTGTGCATTGCAAGCCGAAGGTGCCAGTCGGGCGGATTCGAGTATCCGCTCGATTTTTTCGCGTTCGACGGGGCGTTCGGGATCGAAAGCCCGATCGCTTTGCCGTTGCGAGACCAATTGAAGAAAATCGTTCATACGCTATTGTTTTTTAGTACCGGCACAGAGCTATTGCGGCTGGATGTACCGCATCATATTGCTCAGGTATTTGCCGATAATGTCGAATTCGAGATTCACGATACTGCCCGCTTCGATGCGGTGGAAATTGGTGTGCTCGTGCGTGTAGGGAATGATCGCCACTTCGAAGCGGTCGGGCTGCGAATTGCAGACCGTGAGGCTTACGCCATTGACGGTGACTGAACCTTTTTCGACGGTGGTATATCCCTTTGCTGCCATTTCGGGCGAGAAATCGTATGCGAACGTGTAACGCCAACTGCCGTTCTCTTCTACGACCGAAAGACAGCGTGCGGTTTGGTCTACATGTCCTTGTACGATATGTCCGTCCAGTCTGCCGTTCACCTGCATGCTGCGTTCGAGATTGACCTTGTCGCCGACTTTCAACAGCCCGAGGTTGCTGCGCTGTAAAGTCTCTTCGATGGCAGTAACCGTATATCGGTCGCCGTCGATGCTGACAACGGTGAGGCAAACGCCGTTGTGAGCTACGCTTTGGTCGATTTTCAATTCATCGGTAAATGAACATTGCAGCGTGAGGTGCAAATTACCGTTATCGTAACGCAGACCGGTTACCGTGGCTGCTTCTTCTACTATTCCGGAAAACATATCAGTATAGGGTTAAGTTCAATAATGTGTCTGATTTATCTTTTACAAAGACAGTGCAAATCGAGAGCGGAGGTATCAAGTTCGTTTGAATAGCTATGCCGAGATGCAGCCTGTCTTCTGCAAAGATAATGCAAGCCGAATACAGAGATGGGTTTACTTGATCTATGTTAAGGCGTAGCTTATCTTCTACAAAGATAGTTTTTTTGTTTGTGATAAACATCAAGTTCACTATTTTTTAGAATTGCGCAGCGTGCGGATAACGCCATGAAAAACGTGGCTTCGGGTAAGAAAATCTGTAATCCGGATACGATGTATTCGACCGATACCCGATAAATTTGCAACAGAATAAGAATGTGTTTTCGAATCGTATGAATTTTAAAATGACGGATATGAAACAACGTGTTATTTTTGCGATTGTCGCATTGGTTATACATATTCCTTTTGTTATGGCACAAGAAAAGATTAAACAGACAGCCGGGCGGGATCAACTTGGCGATTTCGCCCCTAAATTTGCGGAACTGAACGATGATGTTTTGTTCGGCGAGGTGTGGAGCCGTACCGATAAACTCGGATTGCGCGACCGTAGTTTAGTGACGATTACATCGCTCATCAGTCAAGGGATCACCGACAGCTCTCTGACTTTCCATCTGCAATCGGCGAAGAACAACGGGATCACCCGTACGGAAATAGCCGAGATAATCACGCACATCGGATTTTATGCCGGATGGCCTAAGGCTTGGGCAGCTTTCCGTATAGCGAAAGAGGTATGGGCGGACGATACGACCGGCGAAGATGCGAAGTCGGCGTTTCAGCGCGAGATGATTTTCCCGATAGGAGAGCCGAATACGGCTTATGCGAAGTATTTCGTGGGGAACAGCTATCTGGCTCCGGTCTCGCGCGAGCAGGTGTCGATAGCCAATGTGACGTTCGAACCGCGTTGCCGCAACAACTGGCATATTCATCGTGCTACCCGGGGAGGCGGTCAGATGCTGATCGGGGTGGCAGGTCGCGGCTGGTATCAGGAAGAGGGTAAGCCGGCAGTGGAGATTCTGCCCGGAACAGTAATTCATATTCCCGCCAATGTAAAACATTGGCACGGAGCGGCTGCCGATAGTTGGTTCGCCCATCTTGCCTTTGAAGTGGAAGGGGAAAATACATCGAACGAATGGCTCGAACCGGTTACGGACGAGGAGTACGACCGGTTGGAAAAGTAACAGAAAATATGGCGGAAGGTTTCACATTATGCTATGCCGAACCGCCTCATATATTCTATAAAATATTAGATATGCAAACTATTTCGAATATGGAATTTGGCGGCGAACGTCCGTTGTTCGCGTCGCACGATCTTCGTTTGGAAAACGTAACGATACATGCCGGAGAGTCGGCATTGAAAGAGTGTAGTAATATCGAAGCAGAGAATTGCCGCTTCGAAGGGAAATATCCGTACTGGCATGTAAACGGTTTTACGGTGAAAAATTGCCTGTTCACCCAAGGGGCGCGGGCAGCCTTGTGGTATTCGCGCGATTTGAGCATGTCCGATACGTTGGTGGAGGCACCGAAAATGTTTCGCGAAATGGATGGAATCCGTTTGGAGAATGTCCGTATTCCCGATGCCGAAGAGACATTGTGGCATTGCCGCAATGTGGATTTGAAGCGGGTAGAGGTGGAAAAGGCGGACTACCTGTTCATGCACAGCGAGAATATTCGTATCGAGGATTATCGTCAGCAGGGCAATTATTCGTTTCAGTATTGTAAAAACGTGGAGATCCGCAATGCGGTCATCCATTCGAAGGACGCTTTTTGGAATACGGAGGATGTGACGGTTTACGACTCGGAATTGATCGGGGAGTATCTCGGCTGGCATTCGCGTCGGCTGCGTCTGGTGAATTGTAAAATTTCGGGTACGCAACCGCTCTGTTATGCTCACGATCTGATTCTGGAAAATTGTACGATGGCTGACGATTGCGATCTGGCTTTCGAGTGCAGCAGCGTGCAGGCAACGATCGATAGTGCGGTGCGTAGCGTGAAGAATCCGACAACGGGAAGTATCGTTGCCGAGAGTTTCGGCGAAATTATTCTCGACGAGCATATCAAAGCTCCTGCCGATTGTGTGATAAAGACTTTGTAGCGCAGCAGATTAGCCTTTCTGACAAACCTTAACGGGGCTTGCATTTCGACAGCACCGCTGTCTTAACATAGATCGAGTAAACTTGTTTCTGTGTTCGGCTTGCATTATCTTTATCCCCGGAGAATTTGCAGATTTTAATGGGAAAAGGGAAGAAACGTACCGATCGGCTGTTGTCGCTGATACGCGAGGGGCAGCCGATGTCGTGGCGGCAGCAGTTTCAACTGGCTGCCTATTTGAGTGTGCCTGCTATATTGGCGCAGTTCTCGTCCATAGCGATGGAGTATATCGACGCGTCTATGGTGGGAAGTCTGGGTGCGAATGCTTCCGCTTCTATCGGCTTGGTCTCGACTACGACATGGCTGTTCGGCGGCGTGTGTGCAGCGGCGGCTACCGGTTTTTCGGTGCAGGTGGCGCACCTGATCGGTGCGGGCGACTTTGTCCGGGCGCGGAAAGTGCTTCGGCAGTCGGTCACGGCATTGACTGTATTCGGGTTGTTGATGGCGGCATTGGGTGTTGCCGTCAGCGGAGCATTGCCCGGATGGCTGGGCGGTGACGAGGTGATCCGGCGCGATTCGACACTTTACTTCCGTATATTCTCTTCGTTCCTGCCGGCATTACAGTTGAATTTTCTGGCGGGAGGGATGCTCCGTTGCAGTGGCAACATGCGTGTGCCGAGCCTGCTGAATGTGCTGATGTGCCTGCTCGATGTGATATTCAATTTTTTCCTGATATTCCCGACACGGGAAATGATGCTTTTCGGTTCGCCCGTTGTCGTTCCGGGAGCCGGGTTGGGTGTCGAGGGGGCGGCATTGGGTACGGTATCGGCTGAAACAGTGACCTGCGGATTGATGTTGTGGTATCTTTTCCGTCGTTCGCCGATGTTGAAACTTACCGGCGAAACGGGGCGTTTCCTTCCCCAGCGTTCTACTTTGCGCAATGCAGCCCGTATCGGGTTGCCGATGGGGTTGGAACATATTGCGATATGTAGTGCACAGATTATGACGACGGTGATTGTGGCGCCGCTCGGAGTGATTGCCATTGCAGCCAATTCGTTTGCCATTATTGCCGAAAGCCTTTGCTACATGCCGGGTTACGGAATTTCGGAGGCGGCAACGACATTGGTCGGACAGAGCCTGGGAGCCGGTCGGGTACGGCTGCTCCGGCGTTTTTCCAACATTACGGTCATATCGGGTATGACGATTATGGGGCTGATGGGAGTTGTGCTGTATGTTGCCGCACCGCAAATTATCGGTGTGATGACCCCGGTGGAAGAAATACGGGTGTTGGGCGTGGAGATATTGCGTATAGAGGCTTATGCCGAACCGATGTTCGCGGCGGCTATTGTGACTTACGGCGTTTTTGTGGGTGTCGGCAATACGCTTGTTCCCAGTTTGATGAATCTGTTCAGTATCTGGGGCGTACGGTTGGTGCTGGCATCGCTCCTTGCTCCTACGATGGGATTGAAAGGTGTCTGGCTGGCAATGAGCATCGAACTTTGTTTCAGAGGTCTGATATTCCTTATCCGTTTGTGGCGAGGAAAGTGGATCGGTAAATTGCAGGAAAAAACAGTATAGATATGAAATACGATTTCGACGAAGTTGTTCCCCGCCGGGGAACCGGTTCTTATAAATGGGATACACCCGAAGCGGAAGGCGTTTTGCCGATGTGGGTGGCGGATATGGATTTTAAAACGGCTCCTGCCGTTATCGAGGCGTTGCAGCGCCGGGTTTCGCACGGAATATTCGGGTACGCCCGGGTGCCGGATAGTTATTATGATGCCGTGTCGCATTGGTTTTCGTCCCGGCACCGCTGGACGATCGATCCGCAGCAGATCATCTATACGACAGGGGTCGTGCCGGCTCTGTCGGCTGTCATCAAGGCTATGACCGAACCGGGCGACAAGGTGATCGTACAGACTCCGGCGTATAATTGTTTTTATTCGTCGATCCGTAACAACGGATGTGAAATGAGTGCGAATCCGTTGGTGTATCACGACAACGGTTATACGATCGATTTTGCCGATCTGGAAGTGAAAACTGCCGACCCAAAGGCGAAACTGTTGCTGTTGTGCAACCCCCACAATCCGGTTGGACGTGTATGGACGGTGGATGAATTGCGCCGTATCGGCGATATTTGTCTGCGCAACGGGGTGTTCGTGGTAGCGGACGAGATCCATTGTGAACTGACTTACGCCGGTCACGACTATACACCGTTCGCTTCGTTGTCCGAAACGTTTGCCATGAATTCCGTGACCTGTATTTCGCCGAGCAAGGCGTTCAATCTGGCAGGATTGCAGATCGCCAATATCGTGGCGGCGGACAGTGAGGTGCGTTGCCGTATCGACCGGGCGATCAATATCAATGAGGTGTGCGATGTCAATCCGTTCGGCATCGTGGCTACGATCGCTGCATATAACGAGGGGGCGGAATGGCTCGATGCCTTGCGCAATTATTTGTGGGGCAATTACGTATACTTGTGCCGATTTTTTGCCGAACGGTTGCCGCAATATCGGGTGCAGCCTCTCGAAGGGACTTATTTAGTGTGGATCGATTGCCGGGCAATGGGTATCGGTTCAGACCGCACGGTACTGCGTTTAGAGGAGGAAGAGAAACTGTTGGTCAATTCGGGCACATTGTACGGTCCCGGCGGAGAAGGTTTTATCCGACTGAATATCGCCTGTCCCCGCTCGGTATTGGCTGATGGACTGGAACGGATGTCCCGTTTGTTGAGCCGATAGTCCAGACAGTTTTCGGACAAAAAATGCGCCATTCGGGACTGTTTTGATTTAAGTAAAATCCGTATATTTGTAGAATATAGGATGCGGTTCGGCATAACCAATTCGTGAAACTTCGTTTCCCGATTGTTTCTGCTCTCACCTTTCGCTGTCTTTGATTTATGCTTGATATAAGATGCAGCCCGGCTGTTTGTCAAGTTGTATTTCCTTTTCGGGCATGATGCTTTTCAAATGGTTTTACGGTTACTTAAAACGAATGGCGTATGAAAATCAAACTTCCTCGTAAGATAAATGGTACGGTCGCCGACCTGCCCGAATCGGAACGGACGATTACGGTGATCGGTGCGAACGGTTCGGGTAAGACCCGTTTCGGTTCGGAGATCGAACGGAGTTGCGGCGATGCCGCATATCGTATCTCGGCGATGAAGGCTTTGTGTGTGTATCGGCGTCCGGATAGCCCCGATGCGAACCGCATCGAGATGATGTACCGTGAGGCGGTATCGCATTCGCGGTATATTTCGCAAGAGATCCCTACCGAATTCGAACAGTTGCTGTTTCTGCTGCTTAGCGAGGAGTTCCGTACGTTGATGGCATATAAACGCGAATATCTGGATATGGATAAACCGGCGTTTCCCGAAACCCGTCTCGATACGGTGCAGCGGCTGTGGGAATCGGTTTTCCCGCAAAACAAGATGTTGCGCGTGGGCGGCAGTTTGCAGATTACGAGCGGATCGGGCAACGAACCTTTCGCTCCGCTCCGGTTGAGCGACGGCGAGAAAGCCGTGCTGTATAATATCGGAGCGGTGGCTTTGGCTCCGGAGAAAGCGGTGATTTTGGTGGAAGATCCGGAGATGTATCTGCACCATTCGATCATGAAGTCGCTTTGGGACAGTATAGAGGAGCTTCGTCCCGATTGCCGGTTCGTTTACCTGACTCACGATATCGAGTTCGCATCGTCACGATTAGATTCTGTCTGCATCTGGGTGAAGTCGTTCGATGCCGACCGCATCGCTTGGGATTATGAGTTCATCCATACGCAGGACGGTCTGCCCGAAGGGGTTTATCTCGATATTCTGGGCAGCCGCAAGCCGGTACTTTTTATCGAAGGAACAGCCAATACGAGTATCGACAGCCGGTTGTATCCGTATATATTTCCGGAGTGGACGGTGAAACCGTTGGGCGGATGCAACAAGGTGATCGAAGCTACACGGGCGTTTGCCGACCTGAAAGCCTTGCACCACCTCGATTCGCATGGAATCGTAGACCGTGACCGGCGTACCGAACGCGAGGTGGCGTATCTGCGCGAACGGAATGTGTTCGTGCCCGATGTGGCGGAGGTGGAGAATCTGCTGCTGCTCGAAGGGGTGGTGCGTACGGTAGCCCGCCGAATGCGGCAACCCGACGACCGGGTGTTTGCCAAAGTGCGCCAGAATGTCATTAAGCTGTTTGCCGCCGAATTGGAATCGCAGGCATTGCTCCATACCCGTCACCAGATACGCCGGGCGTTGGAACATCAGATCGACCGCCGGTTTACCGATGTGGATGCGTTTGCCGAACATATCGGGCATCTGACGGACGATACCGACGTGAAAGGGTGGTATAACCGGGTATGCGACCGTTTCAGAACGTATGTGAGGGAGAACGATTATCGTTCGGTATTGAAAGTGTATAATCAGAAGAGCATGCTGACGCAGAGCAACCTCCCTCAGTTGTGCGGACTGAGCACGAAGGATAAATACCTGAATATGGTATTGAACATCTTGAAAGAGAACAAGAAGGATGCCGAGCGCATCCGCCGGGCGATCCGTTCCTGTTTCGAACTGTCATAGGCGGAACGGGAGGCAGGGGAGTACTCCGCCGTTGCCGTCCCGTCGGGAAGTCGTGTTAAACTTGTTTCCTGCCGGTATTTGTATTATCTTCGCGCGGTAATCAATACGCCTGCCGGTTTGTGAATGCCGGCGACGGCAATACTATCGAATTATGAATCCTTGGATTTCTGCGGCACGTCCCCGTACGTTGCCGGTATCGGCTGCGCCGGTGATTGCGGCATCGGCATGTGCCTGGCATTACGGGCATTTCCGGTGGCAACCGGCATTGCTTTGTCTCCTTTTTGCCTTGTTGGCGCAGGTAGCGTCGAACTTGGCGAATGATTATTTCGATTTTGTAAAGGGTTGCGATACTGCCGGGCGGGTCGGTCCGCGCCGGGCAGTGGCGTCGGGCGATATAGCCCCGCGGACGATGCTTTATGTTACGTTGGCGACGTTGGGCGTGGCTTGCTGCTTCGGTCTGGGGCTGCTCTATTACGGCGGATGGTGGCTGCTTCCGGTGGGGATGGTGATTGCCTTATGTGCATTGGCATATACAGCCGGTCCGTATCCGCTGGCATATCACGGATTGGGCGATGTGGCAGTATTCGTTTTCTTCGGTCTTGTTCCCGTGAATCTTACGTATTATGTGCAGGCATTGGCGTTTAACGAAACGGCTTTTTGGCTGTCGGTCGCTATGGGACTGTTGTCTATCAATCTGCTGTTGGTGAATAATTATCGTGACCGGGAAGAGGATGAGGCAGCGAACAAGCGTACTACGGTGGTCATTTTCGGTCGCCGTTTTGCCGAGTATGCCTATCTGACAAACGGCATTTTGGGCGTAATACTGCTCATTCCGGTTTGGTCGGGATTCGCACCGGGCTATTGGCTGATGCCGTTGGGGTATTTGGTATTGCATGTCGTCACGTGGTCGAAGATACGCCGCCGCAGAGGAATGGAGTTGAATCCGTTCTTGGGGGCGACAGCCCGCAACCAGATTCTGTATGCAGTGTTGATCTCGCTGGCTTGGTGTCTTTCTTAAAATTCTACGCCTACACCTACTCCGATACCGTTGCCGGTATAGTAGCGGTTGCATACCAATGTATAGTCGATCCGTACGTTCATGGCGTATGCTCTCGACAGGCTGAATGAGAATCCGATGCTGGGGTTCAGGAAATAGAAAGCCCGGTTGCTCCGGTGCGATATGTTATATTTCGACCGGAACCGGTCTACGTCGAAAGCCACCCCGGTTTTCAGATCGACGAATGGAGTATAACGACCGGCGAGCATATTGCCTCGTGCTTCGGCAAACAGGGGGAGCATACCGCATCCGTGCAGTGCCAGACCGCCACCGGTAAACCAATAGGGATTGAACTGGTATCCGTGTGAGGTCGATACATTGATAATGCTGTTGTATTTGTCTTTTCCGACACTGAATATGGAGCTTGCCTCGACGAATCCCCGATAGCCCGTAGATTTCATTTCTCTTTTTCGAGAACGGACTGTGCTTTCGGACGAACCGACCAACTCTTTTTCGATACGTAATATTTCTTCCGATGCGAATTGCCGAGTGCCTTCTTCGGTCTGTACGGTTATCGAAACACAGGGTATTTGTTTTTCGATGAATCCTTTCACGACGCTGCCGTTCTTCATGTAGATCACTTCCTGATATTGTTGTGCGAACAACGAAGTGCAGCATCCGAGTAGCAAAGCGCATATCCATTGAATCTTCGTTTTCATAATCCGTTCTATTTTGAATGTTATAAATAAGGCATCGGGTACAGTGGCATCCGGTCGGTTTGAATGGCTATGCCACGTGCAGCTTATCTTCTACAAAGATAATGCAAGCCGAATACAGAGATAAGTTTACTTGATCTATGTTGAGGCGTAGCTTATCTTCTACAAAGATAAGAAAAAAACTCGGCATAACCTAATCGTGAGACTTCGTTTCCCATTTGTTCCTGCTCTCGCCTTTCTCTATATTTATAGAATATAGGAGGCGGTTCGGCATAATCCAATCGTGAAAATTTCATTTTCCCTTTTGTTTCTGCTCTCGCCTTTCTCTATATTTGCAATGATTTAAAATAACAGCGTGATGAGTAGATGCCGTATAATCATACTATTTATGTGCTTCGTTTTTCTGCCACGTTACATAAACGCCGAAATACGTAGCGAACAGGAGTGTGATTCTTTGATAATAGACGGCATTACCGCCGTATTGGATAAAAAAGATTATGCCGAAGGAATGTCGATATTGGAAGAGGCTTTGGGGGTAGCCAAGCAAAAGCATTGGTACAAACAGCAGTTTCTCGCCCTTAACAACTTGGGCATACTCTATTACTCCGCTTTCAATTACGGAGAGGCACTGAATTACTATCTCGAAGCCTATACCGTGGTATTGAAACATCTGAGCGATAGGGAGACCATGACCGTAATTAACAATATCGCCATACTCTATTCGAAAGAAAAGAACTATCCCAAGGCTATGGAATATTTCAAGCAAGCAAAAAAGTTGGCGGAAAATACGCCTGACGGGAAGGAACGAATCGCGATGTATAATATGAATCTCGGCGTGACAAGCAACAAGATGAACGACCCGGAAACGGCAAAACGCTATCTTGAAGAGGCGGAATCGAGCTTGTCCCGAGATTCCGAACTTATGCCCAAAGTGCAGATAGCCTTGCTCGAATCCTATTTTTTGAAAAACCTCCATCGGGAAGTGATAGAAAACGGCAGGACTATATTGGAAAGTCCTGCTGCAAAAATAGATCCGGTAATAGCTAATGCTGCGTCATATACGGTGGCACACTCTTATTTCAAGACAAATGATATTCCTAACGCTATGCACCACGCGCGTAAAGCCCTCGAATGTACCGGAAATATCGAGAGCAAAGCGGAAGCCTACAACCTGCTCTCCGAAATCAGCTATGCCGCACACGACTACGGCGGAGCATTGTCGTATAAAGATTCCGTGCTTTTGATGCGCGATTCCTTGAACCGCATAAAAAACGGGCAATTGTTCGAGAACAGCCAGATACGCTTCGAGTTGCAGGACTCGCGCTATAAGTTGTCGATGAAAGAGGCTGAACTTGCCAACCAAAGAAAGATATTTTTAACGGTGTCTACCTCTGTGGTACTGATACTCATCTCTCTCGGCTGGCTGTTACGTGTGCGGACTACAAAACGGCGGCAGGAAAAGGAGATGGAACTTAGCCGTCACAAGATTACGGAGCTTGAACTGGAACAGGCAAAAAAGGAAATAGAGATCAGCAACAGCCAATTGCAGGCTAAGGCATTGTCAATAGCAAGCCGTAATCAATTGCTCAACGACATAATATCGTCGCTCTCGGAACATCCGGAACTTTCGGCAGACGACAAATTCATGAAGCAAGTACGTAACTTGAAAAAGCAGCTGAATTCGGAAAGTGACCATAAGAACTTTATTACGCTTTTCGACCAAACCAACCATGGGATGTTGTCGTCGCTTAAACAGCGTTATCCCGAACTCAATGCCAATGATGCACGATTCATATCCTACATATACATGAACCTAAGCACAAAAGAAATCTCGTCTTTGATGAACATCACTCCCGACGCCTGCCGCAAACGGAAGGAACGGGTGTCGCGGAAATTAGGATTGGAAAGCGGTAGCGACCTTTATTCTTTTCTTTATTCTTACAACGACAAGACGGATTGAAAATCGACGGAAAGGTACGGTTCTTACTTTTTCGTTGAAATGTCACACTATTTCCGCGTGTTTTTTTGATATTTTTTTTGATTTGCCCAATCTTTGAGGCGATTATTAACATCTTAATTTTACACGCATATGAAAATAATTCCCATTCTCCGGAACTTGATCTGCGCTACTGTTTTGGCAACTATGTTGCTGATTCCAGAAACAGTAACCGCCCAGTTGCGACAATACGCCACCGCCACGAGCGGAACCCTGTATTATGCGATATACGACCATAGTGTGAAAGACCGCCTTTACGCAACGAACCACAACTTCCTTCTGGTGTCGGAGGATGCCGGGACGACATGGAGAGTAGCATGGCAAATGCCTACGGAATATATCGGCAAGGGGACAATAACCGACTTGAAAACCATAAGAGACAGCGACGTGGTGTTTTTCACGATCACCCATGCAAGCGAGCCTGAGATCGCCGGACTGTATTCTTTGAACCACAAGACCGGCGTGTTGAAACATTATGTCACACCCAATCAGGACAAGATTCCGACCGCTAAGTCATACGATGTCGATCCATCGGATTTTAACAAGGTGGTAATTTACACAAGCTATATGGATGCTTCCACTTTGGATTATTGCTCGGAAGTCTACTATACCAATGACGGGGGAGCGACTTGGAGCCTGATTTATAATTTCCGCAATCACAACAGTGTGCATCCGGCAGAAGTGGCTTTTTCGCCCGAAAATTCACAGAAAATATATTTGACCCGGGCTTCCGGACCATCGGGGGCGACAGGCGGCATATTTATTTCAGACGATGCCGGCAAGAATTGGACGGAAAGTCTTGCCGGTATTCAGCTGGGTCCGATAGCTATTAATCCGCAAAATTATGATGAGATAATAGTCGGTGGCGGTGATGGTTCTGAAACGGAATGCCTATACTGCTCTTCCGACGGAGGAAAAACTTGGATGCCGTATAGCGACATCGAGTGGAGAGACTATCTCATGGACAATATCGTTGCAATAACCTACAATCCCCAAGACCCCAACCGTATCTATGTGTTGGAGGGTAACCAGATAATCACTACCGGCGACGGATTCGAAACATGGCAGGACATCACTCCGGAAAGATATTTTTACGGGTTCCATGCCTCAATCAATCCGTTCAACACACAGGAAATACTTACTGCCGCATCAATCGACTTTTACGATAAAATGATGTATACCCCGGACGGCTACCGAACTTTCGAAGAAATGCCCGGTGCCCGATTCAGCGAAAAAGCTGATGGTATAGCGGTAGACAACGGTTATCTGTACTACCTGATCGACGGTGTATGCCGCCGACAGGAGGTATCGACCGAAGAAGAAACGGAAGTGGCAGCCGCAGGCTACTCCCGGCTTTTCTCCGGGAAGGATTACAATGGATTTGTCTTGCTCTCGAATCCCGAAGCAAAGCAATTGGCATTCATCGATTTCAATTCCGATCCACAATTGACCGTAATAGAAGGGAATGTTGAAAATGTGACAGCCGTTGCGCCCGATCGGGCAAATGCCGGTGTCTATTATATCGTAGCCGACGGGACACTTGCCGTTGCCGATATCACGACAAAGGCTATCACGCCTTTGTCATCCCTCCCCGTAGGCAATATATCTGCCATTGCCGGCAATACGGGCTACTTATTCATAGCTGCAAACGGCAAGATATATAGATCTGCCGACAACGGGGCGACTTGGAACGAGAAATCCGCAGGTCTTGGAGGGGCAGGCATACTTGCCCTTGCCGCCGACGGTAACACTATCGTAGCAACGACAGGTACCGGATGGGTGTATCTGTCGGACGACTTGGCGGAAAATTGGACTCGAATAGCTCTTTCCGATAATAATATACATAGCATTGCGGTGTCGCAAGGCACAATTGCCGCCGCTTCTTTTGCTGCCGGACAACCGTTATCCATACATTTCTCTACCGACAATGGCGCAACATGGAGTACAATAAGTTCTAAGGAATTGCACTATGCCCACGCAACGGCTGTGGATTTCGATTTTACGGCAGATGCGATAACAGCCCACATCGCGTCGTCCGACATGGGACGGCTGTCATATCTCATCATGTTGCAACCGGACGGAACAATCGCACAATTCCCCTACGAAGAATCGTTTGAGAAAGGGGGAATCCCTCGCAGTTGGCAGCAGACGGCAACCGGCAATGAGGGGTGGGCAGTTTGCGCTAAATCGCAAGGTTCACCGGATTCCGCTCCCGGAGGAAGTGAAACCAAAATACGTTTTGCCGGAGCAACGGCAGAGGGGAAAGCCCGTCTTGTCACGCCGGAACTTGACCTCAGCAGCCTTGAATATCCCACACTGAAATTCAGTTATGCCGTTACAGCCGGTTTATTGAGGCTATATTATCAGAGCACCGTTGATGGAGCGTGGGCGGAACTCGCTTTCAACGTACACCCGGAATCCGGCTGGCAGGTGGCGACCATTGAGTTGCCCGACAAATCGGCAACTTACCGCGTGGCATTCGAAGCCGAATCGACCGGGAATTCCGATATCCAGATAGACGATATTTCTATCTATAACGGAAATCCTCAGTCGTTCAACGACATTCGCAACCTGTCGGCAAGCATAGTTTACGGTCCGGAAGCGGTTCTTTCGTGGACTGCACCGGAAGGAAACTACCATGCCATATATAATGTTTACCGCGATAATGAAAAGATAGCGGAAAACATAACAGCCAACAGCCATAAAGACAGCGGATTTTCCGTCGGCGAACACTCTTGGATCGTGAAGACCGTATATGACGGGGCGGAATCGCAAGGAACGGGCATCACGGTGACTTATACCGGTGAGCATACTCCTGTCGGAAATTTTACGGCAACAGCATCTAACGATGTCAATGGTAATGCGATTGCCACGCTTGGCTGGTCTGTACCTGACGGATATAGTGCGGGTATTTACAACGTATATCGCGATGATGAAAAGATCGCGGAAAAAATAACGGGTACTTCGTTCACCGACACCGATATCCCGAACGGTATCCATACATGGAACGTGACAGCCGTTTATGGAGAAACGGAATCCGTACGTATGTCGGCAGAAGCAGAAGTAACCAACCGTTGTGCTCCGGTACGTAATTTGCGGGCTGGCTATAACGTGGCATCTGAGAAAGTCTTCCTAACGTGGGAAGAACCTTGCGATTTACCGGATGATTACCTGAGCCATGCAGCCGCACCGGCACAAGCCCTCAACTATCAACGCGAAGGTGAGTGGAGGATGAAAACAGCCGTGCGCTGGTCGCCTGACGAACTTCGGGCTATGGGGCTCGACGGTGCCAAAATCACGGAAATAGCTATTGTGCCATACGAGGAAAAAGCAAAATATTATCCCCGTCTGTGGACAGGAGGCGACGGAAAGAATGCCGGAAAAGAGGAAACACTCTATATCACCGATGACGGTTACAATATGAATTTGCGCGAATGGAACAGTATGCCGCTGAATACCCCGATAACAATTGATGCCTCGCAAGAGCTATGGATCGGGTGCGAAACAATATTCACCGGTCCGTCCGGTGTAATCGGATGTGATGCCGGTCCGGAGAAGAAGGGTGTGAACAAGATTTTCGACGGTGAAATCTGGTATGATGCATCTGAATTCGATCCGTCCTATAATGCCAATTTCTGCATCGCCGCCCGTATAGAAGCTGCCGATGGAAAAATGACAATCAAACGAGCCAACAACCAAAACGGTATCAGCTATAACGTTTACCGTGATGACGAGTTCCTCGCAAATACAACGGAAACTTCGTATGAAGAGTCTGGGTTGCTTGAAGATTATTATACCTACGTAGTCACAGCGGTACATGGGGTGAAAGGAGAATCGGCTGCCCGTTCTGCGGAATTGTTTGCCGGTAATCTCTGCCCGAAAGCCGAGAATGTGGAGGCGAATGTAGATCAGGCGACAAGCGATGTATTACTCACATGGGATGCCGTAGATCCTTATTATGTTGAAGAACCCGTTTTGTCCGAATCGTTCGACAACGGTATTCCGGAAACATGGACGTCGCTCGATAAAGACGGCGATGGTGCTTGTTGGGCTTCGAGCGACGAACAGAGCAAATCGTATAACGGTTACCCCAATCCGCTCAAAGGCAAATCGGTGTTCTCCGATACGAAAGTGTACACTTTCGATCCGGCTACATTAAGCACTACTTACACGGCTTGTGACAATTGGTTGGTTTCGCCCGAAATAACATTGACCCATGAAAATGCGGTGTTACGTTACAGTATCTCCCAATTGTATTGGGCTTCGTGGGCTACATATTATGAAGTGCTGGTTTCCACAACCGGAACTGATTACGACGACTTCTCGGTAATATTCTCCGAAACGTTGGGACAGGGTGGCGATATATTGAACGTTTTGTGGTACAACCGGGAAATCGACTTATCGGAATACGCCGGTCGCTCTTTGCGTATCGCATTGCGCCATAAGTGTGTAGAAGAGGAAAAACCATCGGAGGGTTTGCAACTCGACGAGTTGTCGGTTGTAGAAACCGTGCCGGTCGAAAGAAAATACGAAATTTACCGCGACGGGAAACTGATTGCCGGTGGGGTTGCCGGTGTTTCATATACCGATACGAAATGCGACAACGGTGAACATGAATATTGTGTCGTAACAGTATGCGAAGACTTGGGCTATAATTCCAAGCCGTCGTGCATCACCACATCTGTCAGCGATGTCGTACGTCCCGCATCTGTAACTGTAAACGTATTTCCCAATCCGACAAGCGGTGTCGTACAAATTGAAAATGCTGGTCGGGCAATCGGTGTCGTAACGATTGCCGATATGTCGGGAAGGACTGTTTGTCAATATGATTTCAGCGAGTCGGGAAAGGCTCTTATCGACATTTCGGATCTGGAAAACGGAATCTATTTCCTGAGAATAAAAGGTCATGACGTGAAAGTCATCAAGAAATAGAGTCCCTGAACGGGTTTTATCCGGCTGCATGACTGTGGTGTTGCGCATATCACAATCATGCAGCCGGCGTTTTTTATGCTTTTTGAAATTTGCATCGATCGCTCCTGCAATACTGAATTGAATATATAATATTTATGCCCCTTTTTTCTCGCTTCGGTATAGCTTGAACAAGTATGGCTTTGCATCTGGTTTGTCGAAAATGTCCGTTTCGAAAAAGGCTTGCCTGTAATTTTCTTGTGAAAAATTTTGTGGTTTGATTTTATTATTTAATTTTGTAATTAAATTATGTAGTTAAATAATGGAACGAATGAAAAAGGACGATCAGAATATGGAACTGAAAATCTTGGAGTCGGCAGAGAAACTGTTTCTGGAACAGGGCTTTTTGAAAACGACGACAGGACAGATAGCCCAATTGGCAGGTTGTAATCAGGCTTTGGTACACTATTATTATCGTACGAAAGAACAATTGTTCGAGCGGGTATATGAACAGAAGATTCAATTGTTGTTTTCGAACTTTATTGCAGAAGTTGAAACGTGCGATAGTTTTGAGGAAAGCATAACACGTATGGTGCGTATGCACTTCCGTTTTTTGAAAGAGAACCCGATGTTGCCTTCGTTTCTGTTGAATGAGTGCCTGAACAATCCGTTGGAACGGATGTCGGCATTGAAAGCCAAACTGTCGGTTCTGATCCCGACCGTGAAACGGAGATTGGAGGAGACATTGAATCGGGAAATAGCGGCAGGGAATATCCGCCCCATATCGGTACTCGACCTGTTGTTCTCGATTATTTCGTTGAATGTAATGCCGTTTTTAGTGATGCCGTTGTTTCAGACCTTAACCGATAGCAGTGATGAAGATATGCAGACATTGCTTGCCCATCGGGAGGAAGAAGCTGTCAATCTGATTTTGGCGCGATTGAAAAAATAAAGAAAAAAAATAGACCGATCATGAAACGAAAAATTTTTGCAGGGGGACTGTTGTTGTTCGCATTAGTCGGGCAGGCGCAGATTACGATAGAGGAGTGCTATCGGAAAGCACAGGAGAACTACCCGCTGATCAAACAGTATGATTTGATCGAGAAAACCAAAGAGTACAATCTGGCGAATGCCAGCCGGGGCTATCTGCCGCAGGTCATGTTGTCGGCAAAGGCGACTTACCAGTCGGATGTGACCAAGATGCCGTTTGATCTGGCGCAGCTTGGAATGCAGGGGATAAAGATTCCGACATTGAGCAAAGACCAGTACGGCGTGACGTTGGAGATAAACCAGACGATCTGGGACGGAGGCGAGATCAGTTCGCAACGGGCGATAGCCCGCACCGGTTCGGCGGTCGAGGAGAAGAAGGTGGAGGTGAATATCTATTCGATCAACGATCGGGTGAACCGTATCTATTTCGGAATTTTATTGACCGATGCCCGGATCGAACAGAACCGGTTGTTGAAAAAGGAGTTGCAACGGAATTATGACCGGGTGTATTCGTGCATGTTGGGCGGTATCGCCAATTCGTCCGATTTGGATGCCGTCCGGGTCGATCAGTTGAAAGCGGAGCAGAACGAAGCTGCCTTGCTTTGCACGAAGCAGGCGTATGTCGAGATGCTTTCGCAGTTGATCGGAGAAGAAATCGATGCGACGGCGGAATTTGTGAAGCCGTCGATCATGCGCCCTTCTACGGATGCGATCAATCGTCCGGAACTGGAACTGTACGATATGCAGGTCAAGAACTTTGAGGCGGAGAACCGCCGGGTGTCGTCGGCTCTGTATCCGCGGTTCGGTTTGTTCATAACCGGCGGTTACGGACGTCCGGGGCTTGATATGTTGAAAAACGAATTTTCGCCCTATTATCTGGCAGGAGTACGGATGAGCTGGAATATCGGCAGTTTCTATACGGAGAAAAACCGTCGCCGGGTAATCCGGAACAATATCCAATCGGTCGAAGCACAACGGGAAACGTTCCTTTTCAACACCCGGCTCGATATTGCGATGAAAGACAAGAGTATAGAAAAATATGTGGAACAATTGAAGTACGACGACGAGATTATCCGCCTGAAAACTTCGATCCGGGAGGCTTCGGAAAAGAAGATGGAAAACGGAACGTTGTCGGGTACAGACCTTATGCGGGATGTGAATGCCGAACAGATGGCGATACAGGATAAGATATTGCACGAAATGGAATTGCTGTCGGCGATATACGATCTGAAATTTGCGACTAACAATTAAAGGAAAACGTCATAAAGATAAACAGGATATGAAAAAGGAAGTGTTTTTGATGTCGGGTGCCGCGTTGATATTGGCGGCTTGCGGCAACGGTTCCGATCAGTATGATGCGTCGGGAGTATTTGAGGCGACGGAGGTAGTCGTTTCGGCAAAGAGCGCAGGTGAAATCATGCAGTTCGATATTCAGGAGGGGCAGGATGTGGCTGCCGGTTGTCAGGTCGGGTATATCGATACCGTGCAGTTGCATTTGCGTAAAGAACAGTTGTCGGCGAGCTTGAAAGCCGTGCAGAGCCGTTATTACAATGTAGACCGGCAGATTGCGGCATTGCGGCAGCAGATCGAAACGCAGAAGCGCGAACAGAAACGTTTCGAGGAATTAGTGGCTTCGAATGTCGCCAACCAAAAGCAGCTCGATGATATTACGGCGCAGGTCGATATGCTGGAAAAGCAGCTGGCGGCGCAGCAAGAGACATTGTCGAACAACAATAGCGGAATCTCCGGTGAGAGACTGAGTCTGAAAGCGCAGATTGCGCAGATAGAAGACCAGATCAGGAAGAGCGTGATCGCCAGCCCGATCGACGGAACGGTATTGGCTAAGTACGCCGAACCGGGCGAATTGGCAGGGCAGGGACGTTCGTTGTTCAAAGTTGCCGATATCGGGAACTTGTTTTTACGGGTGTATATCACCGCCGACCAGATAACGGAGTTGAAAATCGGTCAGCCGGTGAAAGTTTATGCCGATCAAGGGAAATCGGACCGTCGGGAATATCCGGGAACCGTATCGTGGATTTCGGACAAGGCGGAGTTTACGCCCAAAACGATCCAGACCCGCAACGAGCGGGCGAATCTGGTATATGCCGTAAAGGTGGCGGTCAAGAACGACGGCTATATAAAACGGGGCATGTATGGCGAAATCAAGATCGACTGATTGTAAACTGTAAAACGGAGTGACGATGAAAGCGGTTTCGGTACGCAATATTAGTAAATGTTACGGGAAAGTGCAGGCATTGAACAACCTGAACTTCGATGTGGAGCAGGGCGAAATCTTCGGGTTGATCGGTCCGGACGGTGCGGGGAAAACCTCCCTGTTCCGGATTTTGACAACCTTGATGCTGGCAGACAGCGGTACGGCTACGGTCGAAGGGTTGGATGTCGTGCGCGATTACAAAGAGATTCGCCGGATTGTCGGTTATATGCCGGGTCGCTTTTCCCTGTATCAGGATCTGACGGTGGAGGAGAACCTCTCTTTTTTCGCGACCGTTTTTCATACGACGATCGAAGAGAACTATCATCTGATCGAGGATATATACAAGCAGATCGAACCGTTCAAGACCCGCCGGGCGGGGAAACTGTCGGGGGGTATGAAGCAGAAGCTGGCATTGAGTTGCGCCTTGATTCATAAACCGAAAGTGCTGTTTCTCGATGAGCCGACGACAGGCGTCGATCCGGTATCGCGAAAAGAATTTTGGGAGATGTTGTTGAAACTCAAAAGACAGGGCATTTCGATACTGGTTTCCACGCCCTATATGGATGAGGCGAAACTTTGCGACCGGATAGCATTGATACAAGAGGGCAGATTCCTGAAAATAGACACGCCCGAAAATATCGTAGCCGGATATACCGGTACGCTTTGGGCGGTCAAGGCGGATAAGATGCACCGGCTGCTATGGGATTTGCGGGAGTACCCCCACATGGCGAGTGCATTCTCGTTCGGCGACACATATCATGTGCTGCTGTCGGAAGACGGGAATCCGGACGATTTAAAAAACTATTTGACAAAGAGCGGTTATTCCGATGTCGAGATCGAGCAGATACGTCCGTCGGTGGAAGATTGTTTTATGTCGATGTTGAAAAACGATAAGGAGGAGAGATGAAGGAACAGGTGATATTTGCCGAGGAACTGACAAAGCGGTTCGGTGACTTTACTGCGGTCGATCGGATTTCGTTTGCGGTGGAGGAGGGCGAGATATTCGGCTTCTTAGGTGCGAACGGTGCCGGAAAAACTACTGCCATGCGGATGTTGAGCGGATTGAGCCGTCCTACTTCCGGACGGGGTCGGGTAGCAGGGTTCGACATTGCGACCCAGCCCGAGGCGATAAAGAAGAACATCGGATACATGAGCCAGAAATTTTCGTTGTACGAGGATCTGAAAGTCTGGGAAAACTTGCGGTTGTTCGGCGGTATTTACGGAATGAAGAGCAAGGCGATTGCCGAAAAGACCGACCGGATATTGCATGAACTCGGTTTCGAAGCGGAACGCAATACATTGGTGAAGGCATTGCCGTTGGGGTGGAAGCAAAAACTATCGTTCTCCGTTTCGATTTTCCACGATCCGAAAGTCGTTTTTTTAGACGAACCGACCGGCGGGGTAGACCCGATTACGCGCCGGCAGTTTTGGGAAATGATCTATCAGGCGGCTGAGCGGGGGATCACCGTGTTCGTAACTACTCACTATATGGATGAGGCGGAGTATTGCGACCGGGTGTCGATTATGGTGGACGGTCGTATCAAAGCCCTCGATACGCCGGCAAATCTGCGCCGACAATTCGATGCGGCATCTATGGATGAGGTGTTTCAGAAATTGGCTCGCGAAGCTGTCCGGAAAGGAGATTAGAAAGATGAAACAATTTATATCATTTGTCAGAAAAGAGTTTTATCACATTTTGCGCGACAAGCGCACCATGCTGATATTGCTGGGCATGCCTATCGTGCAGATCCTGTTGTTCGGTTTCGCCATTACGACCGAGGTGAAAAATACACGTGTCGCTGTTTTCGATCCGTCGAAAGATGCCGTTACGCAGCGGATCAAGGAGCAGATACAGTCCAGTGAATACTTTACAATTGCGGAGGAATTGAACGATGTATCACGGATCAACGATATATTCAAATATGGAGAGGTAGGCATCGTCATGGTGTTCAGCGACAATTTTGCCGATAATCTGTTACGTACCGGAGAGGCATCGATACAACTGATTGCCGACGGTACGGAGCCGAATCAGGCATCCACGATCGTCGGGTATGCTTCGAACATTCTGGGAGCATACCAACAGGAACTGGCGGAACAGTATCGCATTCCGTTCCGAATATTGCCCGAGATACGGATGCTGTATAATCCGCATTTGAAGAGCGCGTATAATTTTGTGCCGGGGGTGATGGGCATGATCTTGATTCTGATTTGTGCGATGATGACCTCGATTTCCATCGTTCGGGAGAAAGAGACGGGAACGATGGAGGTTTTATTGGTGTCGCCCGTGAAACCGATCTATATTATCTTGGCGAAGTTAGTGCCCTATTTCGTGTTGTCGATTTTGAATCTGATCACGATCATATTGCTGGCGGTTTTTGTGCTGGATGTTCCGATAAGCGGAAGTTTGACGTTGCTGTTCGTCCTGTCGTTGATCTTTATTTTCCTGTCGCTCTCTTTGGGCTTGTTCATTTCGAATCTGGTAAACAGCCAGATGGCGGCTATGCTTGCTTCCGGTATGGGCTTGATGATGCCGGTTATCTTATTGTCAGGACTGATGTTCCCGATCGAAAGCATGCCGAAAATCTTGCAATACCTGTCGGCGGTAGTGCCGGCGCGATGGTATATTGCTGCGGTGAAGAAGGTGATGATACAGGGCGTGGAATTGCAGTTTGTGATGAAGGAACTGATTATACTGGCAGTAATGGCGGTATTTTTGGTGACGTTGAGTTTGAAGAAGTTTAAAACCCGGTTAATCTGATGCGGCTATGTTGAAATATTTGATAGAAAAAGAGTTTAAGCAGATCAGACGGAATGCGTTTCTGCCGAAGTTGATTATTGTCATGCCGCTGATGATGTTGCTGGTCATGCCGTGGGCGGCGAATCAAGAGGTGAGGGATGTGAAGTTGAGCGTCGTCGATAACGACCGTTCCACGGTGTCGGAACGATTGGTACAGAAGGTTGTATCTACCGGCTATTTCAAACTGACCGATTATTCTTCGACCAACCATGAAGCGATGAACAGTATCGAATCGGGCGATGCCGATATTATCTTGGAGATACCCGATGATTTCGAATACGGATTGGTGAATGACGGAGTGGCGAATGTCCTGATATCTTCCAATTCGGTGAATGGGATGAAAGGCGGTTTGGGCGCGTCGTATCTGGCGTCTATTCTGAATGACTATTCGGCTGACCTGCGGAGTGAGTACGGGACGGCAGTTGCGGTGAATGCCGTGTCGGAAATGCCGTCGTTCCAAGTCGCTCCGCAATATCGGTTCAATCCGCATCTCGATTATAAGGTGTTTATGATTCCCGCATTGATGGTGATGCTGCTCACCATGCTCACCGGATTTCTGCCGGCGTTGAATATTGTGGGAGAGAAGGAGGCGGGAACGATCGAGCAAATCAATGTGACCCCGACGAAACGTATATCGTTTATAGCAGCCAAACTGATTCCTTATTGGGTGATCGGGTTTATCGTATTGACGATCTGCATCTGCTTGGCGGTATGGGTTTACGGGCTTGTTCCCGTCGGCAATCTGTTTACGATCTATCTGTTCGCCTCCATTTATGTGCTGGTCGTATCGGGTATGGGGTTGGTTATATCGAACTATTCCGATACGATGCAGCAGGCGATGTTCGTCATGTTTTTCTTTGTCATGATTCTGATATTGATGAGCGGATTGTTTACGCCGGTGAGCAGTATGCCCGATTGGGCACAAGCGATTACGATTTTCAACCCGTTGAAATATTTTATTCAGGTGATGCGTCTGGTCTATCTGAAAGGCAGTGCGTTTGCCGAGATGACCACCCAGTTCTTTGTATTGTGCGGTTTTGCCGTATTCTTCAATACATGGGCGGTGTTGAGTTATAAGAAAAGCCGCTAATCGTGACCGTATACCCCCATGCTTAATGCCTTCACCTCGTACGCCGCATTATTGCGTGGGGCGTGACGGGTTGTTGTCCTGTGGCAAGGAACTGATAAAATAAAAAAAGATGCGCCGGATTTCCGACGCATCTTTTTCGCTTTGCATAGAAAGCAGTTACTTTCTGATACCGAGTTCTTTTTCTTTGATGATAGCACGATAGCGTTCGATGTCTACTCTCATCAAGTAGTCGAGCAAACGACGACGTTTACCTACCAACATTTTAAGAGCTCTTTCAGTCGTATGATCTTTGTGGTTTGACTTCAAGTGTTCAGTCAAGTGAGCAATACGGTAAGAGAATAATGCAATCTGCGATTCAGGTGATCCAGTATCAGTATTGGACTTTCCGTATTTCTCAAAGATCTCTTTCTTTTTCTCAGAATCTAAATACATTTCTTTGAATTTTATATTGTTAATGAATCATTGAGCGTACAAAAGTACACATTCCTTTTGGTTCTGCAAATTCTTTTTACTCATTTTTTTGTTTTTCTTTTGAAATGGCGGCGTTTTTATGAGGCTTTCCGGACGATCGGGGTGGAGTAACGCTGTTTTGAATACGAAAAGTAAAAAGAATATGCACAGCGGATTAAAATTTTGTGCTACCTTTGCACCGCTAAAACAAGATTGTATGCAGAAGATTAGAAACATTGCTATCATCGCACACGTCGATCATGGTAAGACGACGTTGGTCGATAAGATGCTTTTGGCTGGACATTTGTTTCGCGAGAACCAGAATGCCGGTGAGTTGATATTGGATAATAATGATTTGGAGCGGGAGCGAGGAATCACGATCCTGTCGAAGAATGTGTCGATTCGTTATAAAGATTATAAGATAAATATTATAGATACTCCGGGGCACGCCGATTTCGGTGGCGAGGTGGAGCGTGTGTTGAACATGGCGGACGGCTGTCTGCTGTTGGTCGATGCGTTTGAAGGCCCGATGCCCCAGACTCGTTTCGTTTTGCAAAAAGCCATTGAGATGGGTTTGAAACCGTTGGTGGTTATCAACAAGGTGGACAAACCCAATTGTCGTCCCGACGAAGTGCAGGAGATGGTACTCGACTTGATGTTCAGCCTCGATGCTTCGGAAGACCAGTTGGATTTCCCGACGATCTATGGTTCGGCAAAACAAAACTGGATGTCGGTCGATTGGCGTAAGCCGACCGATAACATCTTGCCGTTGCTCGATGCTATCATCGAATATATCCCGGAACCGCAATATTTGGAGGGCACGCCTCAAATGCTTATCACTTCGTTGGACTATTCGTCGTATGTAGGCCGTATCGCCGTAGGTCGGGTGCATCGCGGCGAGTTGAAGGAGGGCATGGAAGTGGCACTTTGCAAAAAGGACGGTTCGGTCGTGAAGCAACGGATCAAAGAGTTGGATGTATTCGAGGGTATGAACCGGACGAAAGTCTCGTCGGTAGGATCGGGAGATATTTGTGCGATTGTCGGATTGGAAAATTTCGAGATCGGCGATACGATTGCCGATGCGTTGAATCCCGAGCCGCTGCCCCGTATTGCAATCGACGAGCCTACGATGTCGATGACATTTACGATCAACGATTCGCCTTTCTTCGGGAAAGACGGAAAATATGTTACATCCCGTCATATCGCCGATCGTCTGGCGAAAGAACTTGACCGGAATCTGGCGTTGCGTGTGACCAAAGCCGACAACGAAGATGTCTGGACCGTGTACGGTCGTGGCGTGTTGCATTTGTCGGTGCTGATCGAAACGATGCGCCGTGAGGGATATGAGTTGCAGGTAGGGCAGCCGCAGGTAATCGTCCGCGAAATAGACGGACAGAAATGCGAACCGGTAGAGTTGCTGACTGTCAATTTGCCCGAGGAGTATTCGAGCCGGATTATCGATATGGTTACCCGTCGTAAAGGCGAGTTGGTGTCGATGACGACGCAAAACGATCGGATTCACATGGAATTCAATATCCCGTCGCGTGGTATCATCGGTTTACGGAATAATGTACTTACGGCTTCGGCAGGAGAAGCGATCATGGCTCACCGTTTTCTGGAATATCAACCGTGGAAGGGCGACATCGACCGGCGCACCAATGGTTCGTTGATTGCGATGGAAGCCGGTACGGCTTATGCTTATGCCATTGACAAGTTGCAGGATCGCGGTCGTTTCTTTATTTTCCCGCAGGAAGAGGTGTATGCCGGACAGGTAGTCGGCGAGAACGCCAAAGATAACGACATCGTGGTGAATGTGACGAAGTCCAAGAAACTGACAAACATGCGTGCGTCGGGTTCGGACGACAAAGCTCGCATCATTCCGCCGGTCGTATTCTCGTTGGAAGAAGCATTGGAATATATCAAGGAAGACGAATATGTGGAGGTGACACCTCACCATCTGCGTCTGCGTAAGATTATTCTGGACGAGATAGAACGTAAACGGGCTAATAAAGCATAGCGCGTTGAAGATAGGAAAATAGAGCGGGTTGCCGATTCGGTTCGGTAACCCGCTCTATTTTATATCAGGTGCAGATCTTTGGCTACTCTACACGCTTCGAGCGAGTTGCCCACTTGAAGTTTCCCGATGATGTTTTGCCGGTGCCGGTTTATCGTATTGACACTGACCGAGAGCCGCTCTGCTATTTCTTTGCTCATCATGCCCCGTTCGATCAAGCGGAGAACTTCTTTCTCCCGTACCGACAACAGACCGTTGTTGCGGGTCTGCTCGATTTTCGTGATTTGCCCGTTGGCGGTATTTACGATAATACATCCGTCCGACTGGTCGTAATCGAAATTATACAGGCACAATGCCCATCGGATATTTCTGTCGGTATGACTGGCGATATATAGAATCCGGTGCAGAACAGGAAGGTAACAGCCGGTTGTCGTCCGCATTCGGAGTTTGTTCCGCAGATAATAGTTTTTGCGCCGGGTGTTCGGGATATTTTTCAGGAAGTGGAAAAAGCGCAGCTCGTTCAGATGCTTTGCAGGCAGATCGTCCGGATGTATCTTTCCGAATATCTCTTCTTCCCAGATCGAGTGTATGACATGGACGTTTTCGTCGGCGGGCAAGCCGAAGGCTTCCGCCGTTTTCCCGTAGTAGATATAACTGGTTTCGGTTTTCAGGTCGCTCAGTACGGCTATGGCATTTTCGAGCCGGGCATAGTTCCGGGCTATCTGTATGTATTCGTCGGGCGATCCGGCGGGTTGTTCCTGTCGGGAAAAGTCTTGCCGGTGCAGTTCGGTGCTCAGACGGTCTAATATTTCTTTCATCGGGAAAATGGTTAATTATCAGTATTGGCGGTTTGAGCGTCGGCTCTTACCTTTGTCGTTACGCAAAGATAACATTTTAATCGTTTTAAGTATGAAAAGAGTATATTCTGTCGTATTGTCGGCTGCGATTGCTTGGGGTGCATGTGGACAGTCGTTGGAAAAGATGCAGTGGTTTAACGAACCGGAACATTGGGAAATCAAGAAGAATACGTTTAGCATGTTTGTCACTCCGCAAAGCGATTACTGGCGCATATCGCATTATGGTTTTACGGTCGATGACGCACCGTTTTATTATGCGCAATATGGTGGTGAGTTCGAAGCGAAGGTGAAGGTGTCGGGCGATTATCGGACGCGTTTCGATCAGGCGGGAATGATGATCCGTGTAGATCGGGAGAACTATATCAAAGCCGGTATCGAATTTGTCGATGGCAAGTTCAATCTAAGTACGGTCGTGACGCATACTACCAGCGATTGGAGTATCATTCCGTTGGACGAACCGGTGGAGTATATCTGGATTAAAGCGGTACGCCGGTTGGATGCGATCGAAATTTTTTATTCGTTCGACGACAAGGAGTATGTCCTGATGCGCAATGCATGGATGCAGGACAATGTGCCGGTGATGGTGGGACTGATGGCGGCAAGTCCCGATGGTAACGGTTTTAACGCGACGTTCCAGCATTTCGAAGTGAAACATTTGCCGGATGCCCGTAGACAGGAATGGCTGAAAAAGAATAAGGGGAATTGATAACCCTCTTTCCCGAAAGTCTAAGGTTGGGATGAGAGCGGAGTCGAATCGGGAATATCCACGTCGGAATCATCGAGCCATTTTTCCAGTACCTCGGGCTTGAAGTTGCCTTTCATGGCTATCAGCCCGCACTCTTTTCCCGTGGTCAGTACGATAAATTCGAGTATGGTTTCTTCTTGCCTGTGGGTGAGGATATAGACCGACACATCCGATTCGGTGGCATTTATATCCGTTTGGTATTTACCGGATGCCTCGTTCAGGAACAGATTGACCTTTTGTGTGAATTGTTCCTGCGTCTCCGGTTTGCATTTTTCGAGATCGAGTATTTTCAGCTCTTTGAGATTCAGTTCTCGGAACTCGGGATCGAGTTTGAGTATTCCCGTTAGGAATTTGTTGAGATGAAAAGACTGAACGCCTTTTTCTTTCGAGAATGAACGGTAGAGATCGTCGATCGAGATGGCTTGTCCGAACGGTACGGCGATCAACAGGCAGAGTAAAAGGATATGCAGTTTTTTCATCTGTTTCTTTGTTTTGGGTTTGACGGAGGCGCAAAGGGTTTATTTTTTCCGGAGCAGCTGTTCGAGATCTTTACCGGTCAGTTTCAGATGCAGTTTCCCGTTTCGGGCGACACTGATGTTGCCGGTTTCTTCCGAAACGATAATGGCGGTGGCATCGGTTTCTTGCGTGATGCCCAGTGCCGAGCGATGGCGCAGTCCGAGTGAGCGGGGGATGTCGTTGTTGTGCGATACGGGCAAAATACATCCGGCAGCCCGGATCCGGTTATTTACGATGATCATAGCCCCGTCGTGCAACGGACTGTTCTTGAAGAAGATGTTTTCGATCAGCCGGGAGTTGATGTCGGCATTGATGATGTCTCCGGTATTTTCGTAGGCTGTCAGCGGCATATCGTTTGCAATGACGATCAGTGCGCCTGTCTTGACCTTCGACATGCTCATGCAGGCGTGTACGATCTGCATGACATACGGGCTTTCGTCTTCTTGCGTCTTTTTCCGGAACATTTGCAGGAAAAATTGCCATCGCCGGTGTGATCCCAGCTCGACCAGAAAACGCCGGATCTGGTCTTGAAACAAAATTACAAGAACCAACAGACCGATACTCATGAATTTATCCATGATCGCACCCATCAGCCGCATGTCCAGCAACTGGGTGACGACGATCCATACGCCGATAAATGCCAGTACGCCGGTAAATACATTGATCGTACCCGAGTCTTTCATCATCCGGTAAATGTTGTAGAGCAATACCGCGACGATGAGGATGTCTATAATATCTTTAATGCCGAAACTGATCATAATTTTATTCCGATTGTAATGTCTTGCAGACGATCCGTACCGCTTCGACCGCTTCCCGAACGTCGTGTACGCGCAGGATATTGGCTCCGCCGAGCAATGCCAATACATTCAGGGCGGTCGTTCCGTTCAGGCTTTCAGCCGGTGTCGTTCCGAAATATTTGTAAATCATTGATTTTCGGGAGACGCCCACCAGAAGCGGCAAGCCGATGCGGGCGAACTCGTCGAGGTGTTTCATGAGCAAGTAATTGTCGTCTAATGTTTTGCTGAATCCGAAACCGGGGTCGATAATGATGTCGTTCACACCGAGCGATTCCAAACGGGCGATCCGTTCCGAGAAATAGTACAGCATATCGCCTATGAGATTGTCGTAATCGGTGAGCGACATCATGGTGTCGGGCGTACCGCGCATGTGCATCAATATATAGGGCACGTGTAAATCGGCTGCGGTCTCGAACATTTTGTGATCGAGTTCTCCGCCCGATATGTCGTTGATGATCTGTACGCCGTATTCTTCGACACAACGTCGGGCTACTTCCGCACGGAAAGTATCTACCGAAACGAATGCGTCGGGATAGTGTTTGCGGATGATTTCCAGACCGACCGACAGCCGGCGCATCTCTTCGTCGGGCGAAATATCGGCGGCATGCGGACGCGAGGAGTAACCTCCGATGTCGATGATGTCGGCTCCTTCTCGGACAATCGTGTGTACACGTTCGGTAATTTCCGCTTTCTCCGGGCATCGGCTGCCGTCGTAGAATGAGTCGGGGGTGACATTGAGTATGCCCATGACCCGTGGCGTGGCAAGTGAGAGCAATTGCCCGCCGAGGTTCAGTGTATAGTGAGTTGTCGATAGATTATCGATCATAATGGTTTCGTATTAATCGGAGTATCGCGCAGACACTCCAAACGCAATATAAGGCGAAGATACGTTTTTTTTCCGAGAAATAACCGCCCCCGACGATTTTTGTTATTTGTCGCTTCTCCGGTTTACGGTTCGATACGCGGCACGGGGGTAATCGGGCGTATGCGCAGGCTATCGTCTGTGTTTGTGCGGCTTGTCTGTTTTCTGTTTTTCGGCACTTCGAATCCGGAACTGTTATCCGGCTGTCGCGATGTTTTATTTTCCGGTTGGCGGTATGTGACCGGGAATGCGTTCCGTTTCGCGAAGAAACACGATGCGGCGATGGCGAGTAGTAAGGCTACCAATATCCATGCGGCTCGCCGTTCGCTTTTCGACAGGTGGAAGAAACGGATGTTTTTCATATCAGAACAGACCTAATCCCGACAGGAATATAAGCAAAATCAATGCCGGTGCGATATAACGGATGCAAAAATAGACCGACCGGTACCATCCGACAGAAATTGTACCGTGATTGGTCAGTTCGTTGCGGCACAATTTACGGTCGAGATACCATCCGACGAATATGCTGATCAATAACCCGTTGAGCGGCAGGATAATGACGGCAGATACGAAATCGAAAATGTCGAAGATGTTTTTGCCTCCTATGGTCAGGTGCGACAACGTCCCGATGGAGAGGGAGCACAATGTGCAGAGTACGCCGGCAATCAGAATCATGGTGCCGGTAGCCGACCGGCGCGACATCTTGAAGTGGTCGGTACAGAACGCAATGGAGACTTCGAACAGCGAGAGCGTGGAGGTAAGCGCGGCGATCAACAGCAACAGGAAGAACAGACTGCTCCACAGGGCGGAGGCTGGCATCTGCCCGAATATATAGGGGAGGGTGGCGAATACCAGATTCGAACCTTGCTCGGGAGAGACTTCCGGAATGGAGAACACGGCGGGGAAGATGACGATGCCAGCCAATATGGCAACGACGGCATCCAGCAAAGCCACAGTACCGGCTGTTTGTATCAGAACGGTTTTATTCGAGAAGTAGGAGGAGTAGGTGAGCAGGATCCCCATGCCCAGACTTAAAGAGAAAAAGGCTTGCCCCATTGCTTCCAGTATGACGGTCGGGGTTATTTTATGAAAGTCGGGTTGCAGGAAAAACCGGAGTCCTTCGCTTGCACCGGGCAAGGTGAGCGACCGGATGCTGAACAGAATCATGATGACGAACAAGAGTGGCATCAGAATGTTTGATGCTTTTTCCAATCCTTTCTGTATCCCGCGTTTGAGGATAATGTAATTGACGAGCAGAACGATGTAGGTCCAGATAAGCGGCCGGTAGGGATGAGAGGTGAATGCTTCCAGTTCGGCTTTCAATACGTCGGCAGTCTTGTCGTTTAACTGACCGGTTACCGATTGCACGAGATATTCGGTAGTCCAGCCGGCGATTACGGTGTAATATCCCAATATCAGAACCGAGGCGGCGACGGCTAAGTAGCCGATATAGTGCCACAGGGTGTGCGGGGCTAACTTTTTGATCGAACCTATGGCATCGAGTTTGGCGTGGCGTCCGATGATGAATTCGGCACACATGACCGGAATACCCAGCAACAGAATGCAGATGATGTAAACCGCCAGAAATGCGCCGCCGCCATTGGTTCCGGTAATGTAGGGAAATCGCCAGATATTTCCTAATCCGACAGCCGAACCTACCGTGGCGGCAATAACTCCGAGTTTGGTAACGAAATGTCCTCGATGACTCATGTTTCGATCTTTTTTAAATTCGAACAAATTTATTATAAAAAATAATTATATACTACGATTTGAAATTAAAAATGATAAATTGATTGAGTTTGATTGCTTTTTGGATTTGTCTTACGGTTTTTGCCGTATGCCGTTCGGTTAGTCGGGTTCTGGGCAGATCCGACAACCGAAAGTCGGAACGGATGTTTTATTTATCGGCAGATTTTTAGTATACTTGCAAGCAAATTGAAAGGGAGATTCTATGCGGAATATTATACAAGACTGGATGACCCGGTTGCTGGTATCGTGTGGTTTGACATTGGATCAGGCTCATAGCGGCGATCAGTGGGTGATACTCGGATTGATCGTTTTGATCGCTGTTCTGACCGACGTGTTGAGCCGTATCATTTTGTTGAAAGTGGTACGGCGTATCGTCGTTCGCACAACGGTGGCATGGGACGATATCATATTCAACGAACAGGTGTTGCGGCGGGCGTGCCATATCATTACTCCGGTAATGATCTCCATATTGCTGCCGCTTGCCTTTTTGGAAACGTCGTCGCTGTTGCCGCTTTTGATGAAGTTGCTGAATGTGTATATTCTGGTGATGGTTTATCGCTTGGTATCTTCTTTATTACAGGCGTTGTATCATGTGGCGGAAGCGCGGCCTTCGTTCAAAGGCAAACCGTTGAAGGGCTTGGTGCAGACGGGGCAGGTTGTCACATTCTGCATTTGTATTATCTGGGGTTTCTCTATTTTATTGGACAAATCGCCGGCTATACTGCTTACCGGTCTCGGTGCCTCGGCAGCCGTGCTGATGCTGATTTTCAAGGACAGTATTCTCGGATTCGTTTCTGGCGTTCAACTCTCCGCCAATAATATGCTTTCGGTGGGCGATTGGATCACGATGCCGAAATACGGAGCGGACGGAACGGTGATCGAAGTGACCCTCAATACGGTGAAGGTACGTAACTGGGATAATACCGTAGTCACGTTGCCACCATATCTGCTGGTCAGCGACTCGTTCCAAAACTGGCAGGCAATGCGGCGATCCGGCGGACGTCGGGTGAAACGGTCGATCAATATCGATATTTCGAGCATCCGTTTCTGTACGCCGGAGATGATAGAGCGTTTTTCCCGTATCGCATTGCTGAAAGATTATCTGTCGTCGTTCGCAAAGCCCGGCGATGCGCCCGAAGCGGACAGCGATGTGTTGAATACGCCTTATCCGACCAATGTAGGTATTTTCCGGTATTATCTGTCGGCATATCTTAAACGGCACGATATGGTGCGGAAAGATATGTTGGTTATCGTGCGGCAGTTGCAGCCTACGCAATACGGTCTGCCTATGGAGCTGTATTTCTTCCTCGATACGGTCGATTGGGTCCCTTACGAACGTTTGCAGGCGGATATATTCGATCAGGTGTTTGCGATTGTTCCGGAGTTCGGATTACGAGTTTATCAAACTCCGTCGGGTAGCGATATTCATTCGTTGAATGCTTGATATTGATTTATAAATAGACGGCGATATGTGGAATGTGGTAAAGCGAAATTTTTTCTCCGTACTGATCCTGCTGGTCGTTTTGTATCTTTCTCTGTTTCCCGATCCGGTGCCTCATGCTCCGCGTTTTGCGTTTGCCCATGCCGATAAGGTGGTGCATGCCATTATGTATTTCGGGCTGGCTTGTGCATTTTATTTCGACCGCTACCGCTATTCTTCGGCTTGTCCGAATCGGAGGTTCGGCTTTTTCGTCTTTTTGTTTTGCAGCACGGTAGGGGCATTGATGGAGGTGTTTCAGGCATATATGGGCTTGGGGCGTTCGGGCGATGCTGCCGATTTCATAGCCGATGCTGTCGGTGGGGGATTGGGCGTTTTTGCCGGGCTCTATTGGGGGCGTTGGTTCGCCTGTCGTTGGAATGACCTTTGCCGGAGAGTGGCTGGAAAAAATAATAACGGCAGTTTATAGTATCGGATCGGCTATGATTTGCAGGGCGATCCGGGCGCATGCCTCGGCATCAGCCAACGCATGGTGATGTTTTTCCAGTATGTATCCGCAATGTCGTGCGACGGTATGCAACTGATGGTTGGGCAATGTCTTTCCGAAAACCTTTCGGGAGGTACGGCAGGTACAATAGAACGTATATCCGGGATATTCCATGCCGAATGTTTTGAACGCGGCTTTCAGACAACCTTCGTCGAATACGCTGTTGTGTGCGACTAACGGAAGTCCGGCGATCGCCGGTTCTATTTCGCGCCATACGGTCGGGAAATCTGCCGCGTCGGCGGTGTCTTCGATTTTCAGTCCGTGTATCTGCGTGTTCCAATAAGAATAGTAGTGCGGCCGCGGTCGTATCAACCGGTATATCCGGTCGGAGATGATCCCGTTTTTGACGATGACGATACCGACGCTGCAAATGCTGCTGCGCTCTTTGTTGGCGGTTTCGAAGTCGATGGCTGCAAAATTTTTCATGATCGGGGCGATGCGTGTTTGTAGAAGAAGAAAAGAGCCGGCTCAACGGATTGTCGATATGCCGGCTCCTTTGTGATAGGACAGACCGAAGTCTATTTGATTTCAATTTCTTCTTTCAAGTCTATCTCGTTTTTCTCGGCGTCGAAGAATTTGTAGTCGAGAAGAGCGAGCGACTGATCCGGAATCAACCGGAAGCGGAACGTGTATTTGCACTTCCATTTCCATTTCAAGGAGAATACCCCTTGGTTGATGTACGCTGCAATGTAGGGATGCACATGCAAGGTGAACTTGCGGACTTTCAATTTGAATACCAAGTAGTGAATCTTGTCTTCCAGTCGGTCGGTAAAGAGTATCGACGGAGGGATGATGCCTTTGCCGTGGCATACCGGACAGTCTTCGCTGGTCGTGATGTCAAGAGCCGGACGTACCCGCTGACGGGTGATTTGCATAAGTCCGAACTTGCTCAACGGCAGGATATTGTGCCGGGCGCGGTCTTTCGACATAAGTTCCCTCATCCGGTCGTACAGCTTTTGCCGATGCTCTGCTTCCATCATGTCGATGAAGTCGATGACGATGATGCCGCCCATATCGCGCAACCGCAGTTGTCGGGCAATTTCTTCGGCAGCATTCAGGTTTACATCCAGAGCGTTGCTCTCCTGATTTGTGGCGGCTTTCGATCGGTTTCCGCTGTTTACGTCGATGACGTGCAGGGCTTCGGTGTGTTCGATGATCAGATAGGCGCCGCTCTTGAAGGAGACGGTTTTACCGAATGACGATTTGATTTGTTTGGTAATGGCAAAATTGTCGAAGATGGGTAAAGCTCCTTGATAGAGTTTTACAATGTCTTTACGTTCGGGCGCAATCAGGCTTACATAGTTATAGATTTGCTGATACGCCTCTTGATCGTTCACGTAGATGTTTTCGAACGAAGGGCTGAAAATGTCGCGCAACACGCCGACGGTACGCCCGGTCTCTTCGAAAATCAGCGACGGAAGTTTGGCTTTTTGCAATTTTACCAATGAGTCTTCCCAGCATTTCACCAGAGTTTTCAGTTCGTTGTTCAACTCTGCCACCCGTTTCCCTTCGGCTACCGTACGTACGATCACACCGAAGTTGCGGGGTCGGATACTTTGTATCAGTTGTTTCAATCGCATCCGTTCTTCGCTCGATTTGATCTTTTGGGAGATAGATACTTTGTCGGAGAAGGGGATAAGAACCAAGAAGCGACCGGCGAAAGAAATTTCGGCAGTCAGTCGCGGACCTTTGGAGGAGATAGGTTCTTTGGCGATTTGTACGAGTACCTCTTGTCCCGGTTTCAGAATGTCGTTCACCGTACCCTCTTTTTCGATATCGGGGAGCAGGTTGAACTTCGATAAGTTCAGTGTCCGTTTGGTATCGGCAAGCGATTGTTTCAGAAACTTGGCGCATGAGTTGAACTGCGTTCCTAAATCCAGATAATGCAGGAAAGCATCCTTTTCGTAACCTACGTCTACAAATGCAGCGTTTAGTCCGGGCATCAGTTTTTTGACCTTGCCCAAATATATATCGCCTACCGAGAACGATATATTCTGAGCTTCCTTCTGCAACTCTACCAAACGGTTGTTTTCGAGAAGTGCAGTAGAAATCTCTTTGGGTTGTACGTCTACTACGAGTTCGCTGGACATAAACGATTTTTGAGTTTAAGTTACTTTTCTGTTTCAATGCGGGGGCGGAATATCACACCCCGCCGGTTTTGCATGAACGGTATTCGGCTGTATTCCGAATATCTTAATGCAGAAAGAACAAACTTAGTTCGACGAATCTCATTAAGTTTGTCCTTTTTAAGTTCTGTCTTTGTCGTTGAGATGGACAGACATTTTTTATTTCTTCTTATGTCTGTTCTTTCTCAATCTTTTTTTGCGTTTGTGAGTGGCCATTTTATGACCTTTTCTTTTTTTTCCGCTGGGCATGGTTGTATGCTTTAAAGATTAATAATTAGATAATACTTGTTGTTGTGAGGAATCGATTATTTCACGTCGCCCATGAATGTTTTGGCAGGTTTGAATGCCGGGATGTTGTGCGCGGGAATAATGATTGTCGTATTTTTAGAGATGTTACGAGCGGTTTTTTGAGCTCTTTTCTTCACGATGAAACTGCCGAAACCTCTTAAATAAACGTTCTCTCCTTTTCCTAAGGAATCTTTCACTGTTTCCATGAATTTTTCAACAGTAGCCAGAACCACAGCTTTTTCAATGCCAGTGTTCTTTGAGATTTCGTTTACGATATCTGCTTTTGTCATTGCTGTAATAATTATGTTATGTAAAAATATAGTTTTTAAATTTTTGAATTGCAAATATATAGCTTTTATCTTATTCGTAAAAACGAAATTCTGCTTTTTTTCAAAAAAATAGGACCACAATTTCCCTTTTCTGGCAAGCAAAAAATGCGTTCTACGAATGTGCGCTTTACAGATGCGGGTGCAAATATCGCTTTTTTTTTCTGTATGCCCAAGTTTGCAGGCTTTTATTTCGCTATTTATTTTGTAAAAAATCTTTCGAGGGAGATGCTATTACCTTAATAATATAAGGGTTCTGGTTGCCGGTTGTGCCGCGCGATTCCGGACGGTCTGCGTTTTTGTACGGTCTGGATTTCCGTAGGGTTTGGATTTCATGCGGATTCGTTATATCTTTGCGCCTCGCGAATTGAGAGGTGTCCTCTCCGTGTGCTTGGATAAAACCACGTAAAAAACAAGATGTATGAAAAAAACATTTTCTTTGCCCTTCTTCGTATTGGGCGTTCTTTTCTGTGTGTGCCTGATCATGGCAAACCTGCTGGAAGTAAAGCTGGTCGCATTGGGTCCCGTATCGGCAACTGCCGGGCTGATTATTTTCCCGATTTCGTATATTATCAACGACTGTATCGCCGAGGTATGGGGGTTTCGTAAAGCCCGGTTTATTATCTGGACCGGATTTCTGATGAATTTTCTGGCGGTCGTGTTCGTACAACTTGCCATTCTGTTGCCGGCGGCTTCGTATTGGGACGGTCAGGCTGCGTTTGCTTCGGTATTCGGTTCTACCTGGCGTATTCTTTTAGCCAGTTTCATTGCATTCTTAGTCGGTTCGTTTCTGAATGCGTATGTGATGAGCCGGATGAAATTGCGCGACGGGGGACGTCGGTTTTCGGTGCGTGCCATTCTTTCGACCGTGGTGGGTGAGAGTGCGGATTCCATGCTCTTTTTCCCGATCGCCTTTTTGGGGGTGGTGCCTTTGGCGGAACTCGGATGGCTGATTGTGACGCAGGCTTTGCTGAAAACATTGTATGAGATATTGATCCTGCCGGTGACCGTACGTGTGGTGCGTTATGTGAAGCGGATAGACGGTAGCGATGTCTACGATGAGGGTATATCCTATAACGTTTTGAAAATAAAAGATGTATAATTAAACCGAGATAGACGATGAGCGAAAAGGATTTGAATCTGACTCTTTTGGGAAATAAAACGGAGTACAAGAAAGAGTATGCCCCCGATGTGTTGGAGAGTTTCGTAAACAAACACCCCGGGCGGGATTATTGGGTGCGTTTCAACTGCCCAGAATTTACCAGCCTTTGCCCTATAACGGGACAGCCCGATTTTGCGACTATCCAGATCGATTATATTCCCGATGTGCGGATGGTAGAGAGCAAGAGTTTGAAATTGTATCTGTTCAGTTTCCGTAATCATGGTGCATTTCATGAGGATTGCGTGAACATCATCATGAACGATCTGATAGCATTGATGGACCCGAAATATATCGAGGTGACCGGCTTTTTCACACCACGCGGCGGTATCAGCATTTATCCGTATTGCAATTACGGTCGTCCCGGGACGGTGTACGAACAAATGGCGACGACCCGTTTGATGCAGCACGGCATGTAACTGTTGCCGGTATGGATCGAGTGGGGAGCGCGTCGGAACTGCTAAGATGTATCAAGGGGGTTGTGCCGAAATTCAGGTTTTCGACACAACCCCCTTTCCGATGCGTTGGAATGCTTGAAATGCAAGGTACAGAGGATGCGATGCGGGCGACAGGAGTTTACCGACGTAAACGATTTAGCCCGAATCCCGAAGGCAACGCAGCCGATCGGACATGACATGCCGTCCTCGTTTTTTATCGGCTGTCGCAGCTGATTATATTTTCAGCGACAAAATGAATTTAACGGTTTCGGGATCGTAATGCGAGAAGAACAGGCTTTCGGCTTGATCCAAAGCCGTGATGGCTGCCATATCCTCATCGGAGAGACGGAAATCGAAAATGTCGAGATTTTGCTGCATGCGTTCGATGTGTGTCGATTTAGGAATGGCTATCACTCCGCGTTGTACCAAGAATCTTAATGCCGTTTGTGCGCTCGACTTTCCGTATTTGGCACCGATGGCGGTTAAGACTTCATTCCGGAATAGGTCGTTCCGACCTTCGGCGAACGGACCCCACGACATGATTTGCGTGCCGTATTGCTTCATGATTTTTTGAGCTTCGACCTGTTGGTTGAATACATGGGTTTCCACTTGGTTGATAGCCGGTTTCACCTCTACATGTTCGGCTAAGTCGATAAAGCGGTCGGGGTAGAAATTGGATACGCCGATAGCCCGTACTTTCCCGGCTTTATAAGCGGTTTCCATTGCCCGGTAAGTTCCGTAGTAATCGCCGAACGGCTGGTGGATCAGCAACAGGTCGATATATTCGGTTTGCAGTTTCCGCAACGATTCGTCGATCGAAGCGGCTGCTTTTTTCTCACCGGCGTTCGATACCCATATTTTGGTCGTGATAAACAGTTCGTTGCGCGGAACACCGCATTTCCGGATGGCATTGCCTACATTTTCCTCATTGAAATATGCTTGTGCCGTGTCTATCAGTCGATAGCCCACACCGATTGCATCGGAAACGCAACGTTCGCACTCTTCCGGTGTTACTTGGTAAACACCATACCCCAAGATCGGCATTTCTACGCCGTTGTTTAGTTTTACAGTTTCCATATCATTTTTTCTTTTGTAGTTATAACCATTTTCGGTATTCTCCGGTTTACCCGGACGCCGGATATATCTTGTATTGTGAATATGAATCTCGTCAGGATTCCTTTCCAGTTGTAAATGAGCGGCTTGTTTCGGGCAAAGATAATGGTATGCCGGTTGATTTGTCTTATGCGGAACGCCGTATAATTTTCACATATTTCTGTTTCTCCCTGTCGAAGTGGCGATGCTCCATGAAAATCCGTTCTTCTTCTAAGATTTAGAAGGAGAATAGTTACTTTTGCCTGTACATAAGTGAAATATGATGAAACAGATACAATTCTCTTGTCCGATGGTTCCGGTAGGATCGGAAGAACCCGCTTTCGATGTTCCCGATTTGATTTTCATCGATAATCCGGAGAGTGCGTTATCCGATTGTTACGACAGGCATATCATTCATATTTTGTGTTTGTGTGGTTCGTTGTCGTTCAGCATGGTGGGCAAGCGTTTTATTCTGAATGCCGGAGAGGTGGTTATCTGGACGCAACGCCGTTTGGTTTCCGATCTGGTTGCGTCCGACGATTTTCGGGCAATTATATTTTCTGTTTCCGATAGGTTTGCCCGTAAATATGTGCCTAACACGGGCACGAACTACGATATTATCGGTACGTTTTCTTTGTTGCGGAATCCAGTGTTGTCTTTAACGGAAGAAGAAGCGGAGCGATGCCGGAACGATTTACAACAGATCAAAGCCCGGTTGGAAACCGATACACACCGGTTTCGGCAATCGGTATTGGGCTGTCTTTCTGTCGTATTTTTTCTCGATCTGTATGATATTCATGCCCGGATGTCGGAAGTCGATTCTATTTCGCCCCGCACCGCCGATCTGTTGTCCCGATTTATCGAACGGCTGGCTTCGGGCGAATACCGTACCTATCGGGATGTGGCTTATTATGCTTCGCAGTTATGTGTCGTTCCGAAGTATCTTTCCGAGATTTGCAAGAAAGCGAGCGGTTATTCCGCGACATATTGGATCGATCGTTTTACGATTTATGAAATTATTGATTTGCTGCGCGACAAGGAATTGTCGTTGTCGGAGATTTCCGATCGGTTGAATTTTTCATCTGTATCGCATTTCAGCCGATATGTACACCGGTTGTTGGGAGTTTCGCCAAGCGACTATCGCCGAAGCCGGTTGTGAGAGTTTCTGTTGCGTGTGGTCTATCGCCCGTATTTATCGCCTTGCCGGCTGTTCCGTTCTTTCATTCTTCGCAACAGTCGGGCGGTAAATTCGTGATTCTTTAATCCCCAGTGCGGGGCGATGAGCAATTCGGCAGGCGATTGGGAAACGAATCGCTCGATGACGATGTCGGGATTCAGCCGTTCGGCAAAGTCGATGGCGAGGTCGATATATTCGTCAATCCCGTACAACCGGAACCATTCGGGATGCTTGGCATATTGTTGTGCCATTCGGGTATGTTTGATCAGTTGCAGCTGATGCAGTTTGAGGGTGCTTAGCGGTAATTCCGACAGCCGGTCGGCGTGCGAAAGTATTTCGGCTTCCGATTCTCCGGGCAACCCGAGGATCAGGTGTGCTCCGGTAAGAATACCGGCATCGGCGGTCCTTCGTATGGCTTCTGTCGATTGGGCGTAGTTGTGCCCGCGGTTGATAAATTGCAACGTGCGGTCGAGGGTGCTTTCCACTCCGTATTCCACCAGTACGAATGTATGTTCCGCCAGGCGGGCGAGGTATTGCAGCAGGTCGTCGGGCATACAGTCGGGACGTGTGCCGATGATGATTCCTTCGATGCCGGGGGTACGCAACGCCTCTTCGTATTTGTCGATAAGGCTTCGCAGTTCGCCATAGGTGTTGGTATATGCCTGAAAATAGGCGAGATACCGCATATCGGGATATTTTCTGCCAAAAAATTCGATACCCTCCTCGATTTGCCGGGTAATGCTTTTTTCGGTGCGGCAATATTCCGGACTGAATGTCTGGTTGTTGCAATAGGTACATCCGCCGTAACCGGATTTACCGTCCCGGTTGGGACAGGTAAATCCGGCGTTGATGGATATTTTTTGTACCTTGTACGGAAAGTATTTTCGGAGGAATTCTCCGAAATCGTTGTATCGTTTTTCCGTTTCCACTATTTACCGAATTGGTTGTAAAATTCGACTACCGCTACGATTCCTTTTTCGTACATCTCTATCGGGAAATTCTCGTTGGGGGAGTGGGTGGCATCCGATTCCAGCCCGAACCCCATCAATACCGATTTGATGCCGAGTACTTTCTCGAACGAGGCGATGATGGGTATGCTACCGCCGCGGCGCACAGCCAAAGGACGTTTGCCGAATGCGAGGGTGTAACCGGCTTCTGCCGCACGATAGGCAGGCAGGTCGATCGGGCAGACGTAGCTTTCGCCTCCGTGTTTCGGGGTTACGGTCACCCGCACACTCTTCGGTGCTACGGATTGTATATAGTCGATGAACATTTTCGAAATTTTTTCGTGGTTTTGGTGCGGTACCAAACGGCACGATACTTTGGCATAGGCTTTCGACGGCAATACGGTTTTCGATCCTTCTCCCGTATATCCGCCCCATATTCCGCAAATATCGAATGTGGGACGAATGGCGGTACGTTCGAGTGTGGAATATCCTTTCTCGCCCGACAAAGCCTCTACGTCTATTGCTTTCCGATAGTTTGCCTCGTCGTAGGGTACGGCGGCAAGCATGGCGCGTTCTTGTTCCGAAACGGTTTCGACATCGGCGTAGAATCCCGGTATCGTAATGCGCCCGTCGGCATCGGTGATGCCTGCCAGCATTTTACAGAGTGTATTGATCGGGTTGGCTACCGCTCCGCCGAAGATTCCGGAATGCAGGTCGCGGTTCGGTCCGGTCACTTCGATTTCCCAATATGCCAGTCCGCGCAAGCCGGTGGTAATCGACGGGGTTTCCATGCCTACCATGCTGGTGTCCGAGACCAGTATGACATCGGCTTTGAGCAGTTCTTTGTGTGAAGCGCAGAACTCTTCTACGCCCGGCGATCCGACCTCCTCGCCGCCTTCGAAAATAAATTTCACGTTGCAGCGGAGCAATCCTTCCCGGCAAGCTATTTCGAATGCTTTTACTTGAATGAATCCTTGACCCTTGTCGTCGTCGGCTCCGCGTGCCCACAGACGTCCGTCGCGGATGACCGGTTCGAACGGGTCGCTGTTCCATAGTTCCAGCGGTTCTACCGGCATCACGTCGTAATGGGCATATACCAATACGGTCGGTGCTTTCGGGTCGATGATCCGTTCGGCATATACTACCGGATTGGCTGAGGTTTCCATTATTTCGGCTCGGTCGGCACCGGCAGCGAGCAGCAACTCTTTCCAACGTTCGGCGCAGGCGATCATGTCGGAATGGTGTTCGGGTTGTGCACTGATCGACGGTATGCGGATCAGCGAGAACAGTTCGTCGCGGAATCGTTCGCGGTTGTTTTCGATGTATTCAAGTGTTCGATTCATAAGGTTGTATTTTAAACTTTTGGTTTTCAATAAATGCTGCGCCTCGGTATGATCCGTTCAAGTTTCGTTGAATCTTTTCCGTCCCCGGCTTGCATTTTATTCTAATTCGTGGGTTATCGTGCGAAATTTCGGTTTGCTTCGGCTCTCAGATAGTGGTCGAGGACGACTATGGCAGCCATCGCTTCCACTACGGGCACGGCTCGTGGCAATACGCAGGCGTCGTGCCGCCCGCGGGCTTGCAGTGTGATGGCGTTTCCCCGGTCATCGACGGTTTCCGTCTCTTGCAGCAGAGTGGCTACCGGTTTGAATGCGACCCGGAAATAGATTTCTTCGCCGTTCGATATGCCGCCCTGTATACCTCCCGAATGGTTGGTGCGGGTGGATATACGCCCGTCTCGACATTCGAACCGGTCGTTCATCTGCGAACCGCGATATTGAACGCCGGCGAATCCCATGCCGTATTCGAACCCTTTGGCAGCCGGGATGCTCAACATCGCCGCTCCCAGATCGGCATGCAGTTTCCCGAATACCGGTTCGCCGATTCCGGCAGGAACGTGACGGATTACACCGGTAATTACGCCGCCTATCGTGTCGCCTTCCGCTTTTACTTCGGCGATGAGGGTCTCCATTTTCTTTGCCATTTCCCGGTCGGGGCAACGCACTGCATTCGTTTCGATTGTGTCGAGGTCGTAAGCGGAATGATCGTGGGGTAATGCCAGCCCGCCTACTTGCGACGTGTATGCTTTGATGTCGATGCCGATTTGTTTCAGAGCCAGTTTGGCGAATGCACCGGCCACGCAGCGTGCGATTGTTTCCCGGGCGGACGCTCTGCCGCCCCCCCGGTGGTCGCGCAACCCGTATTTTTGGGTATAGGTGTAGTCGGCGTGCGACGGACGGAATGCGTGGCGCAGGTTGTCGTAGTCGTCCGACCGCTGTGTTTCGTTGCGGACGATAAATCCGATCGGCGTTCCGGTAGATTTCCCTTCGAATACCCCCGACAAAATCTCTATCCGGTCTGTTTCGTTACGCGCGGAAACGATAGCCGATTGTCCCGGGCGACGGCGGTTCAGTTCGTTTTGGATAAAGTCCGTGTCGATACCGATACCCGCCGGCATACCGTCTATTACGCCGCCTATGGCAGCTCCGTGCGATTCGCCGAACGAGGTCAGTCTGAAAAGAGTACCGAATGTATTCATAACGCCAAATGTTTCATGGAAGTAAAGGTAAGAAAAATTCGGCAATTTCGCAGCGAAAACATCTTTTTGTAGAAGATAAGTTATATCCCGCTACTGTCGGGTTGTCTTAACCGGTTGGTTCGCAGTATGTATAAACGTCCCGATCGTTATTTACGGGCAGGTCGTTTATCCCACGACGGGCGGGCGGGATCTTCGGCTACGAGGGCTTCTGCCAGGTCTATCTCCAAAGCCTTTGCCAGCATCTGCCCGTATTCCGGATCGGCGTTGTGGCATGCCCGCACATGGCGTTGCTTGATGAAAAGGGGGATTCCTTCCATTTGTGCGGCTGTGTTTTGGCAGGTGGCGAGCTTGTCGTCTGCATTCATCAGCCGCCATAGTTTTCCCGGCTGGGTGTAATAATCGTCGTCGTACTGGCGCTCGTCGTAGTTGTCGAGTTCTCCATGCAGTTTCATCGGCGGTTCTTTCATCGACGGTGTGTCGCTCCATTCGCCGAAACTGTTGGGTTCGTATGTGATAGTGGCTCCGTAATTGCCGTCGGTACGCATCTGCCCGTCGCGGTGGTATGAGTGGAACGGGCATTTCGGTTGATTGACCGGTATCAGGTTGTGGTTTACACCGAGTCGGTATCGCTGTGCATCGCCGTAGGAGAAAAGCCTGCCTTGCAGCATCTTATCGGGCGAGAACCCGATGCCCTCCACGATGTTGGCAGGATTGAACGCTGCCTGTTCGATTTCGGCGAAGAAGTTTTCGGGATTGCGATTGAGTTCGAGTATCCCGACATCTTGCAGCGGGAAATCCTTGTGGTACCACACTTTGGTAAGGTCGAACGGATTGATAGGATATTGGGTTGCCTCGTCTTCGGTCATGAGCTGTACTTGCAGCTTCCAGCGTGGAAAATCTCCGCGTTCGATGGCTTCGAACAAATCGCGCTGATGCGATTCGCGGTCTTTGGCTATGATCGCCTCGGCTTCCTTGTCGGTCAGGTTTTTGATACCTTGAAGTGTCTGGAAATGGAACTTGACCCAAGTGCGTTTATTCTCTTTGTTGATGAAACTGTATGTGTGGCTCCCGAACCCGTGCATGTGGCGGAAAGATGCGGGTATGCCGCGCGGCGACATGGTGATTGTGATCTGATGGAGTGCTTCCGGCAATAGAGTCCAGAAATCCCAGTTACTTGTAGGGTTGCGCATGCCGGTGCGTGGGTCTCGTTTGATCGCATGGTTCAGGTCGGGGAATTTCAGCGGGTCACGCAGGAAAAATACCGGGGTGTTATTGCCTACAAGATCCCAGTTGCCGCAGTCGGTATAGAACTTTATGGCAAATCCCCGTATGTCGCGTTCGGCATCGGCGGCACCCCGTTCTCCCGCCACAGTGGAGAACCGAACCAGACAAGGGGTTTGTTTCCCTATTTCCGAAAAAACGGATGCGCGGGTGAATTCGGTAATATCGTGGGTGACGGTGAATGTGCCGAATGCTCCGGAGCCTTTGGCGTGCATTCGCCGTTCCGGTATCACTTCGCGATCGAAGTGAGCTATTTTTTCGAGATACCACGGATCTTGAACCGTGACTGGACCGCGCAGACCTGCGGTCTGAATATTCTGGTTGTCGGCGATCGGTCGCCCGTTTTCTGCGGTGAGTTTTTTCTTATCCATACGATCAAACGGTTTTGTAGTCGATTTATGTCATAATCAAAACATCCGGAGGATAGAAAATGTTTTTTATGTCGTATCGAGCATGCGGTCCCGGCGAAGAATGAAAACTTTGGCAGGTACGGTTCCATAGGTCTGTCTTTCGTTTGTGAATTTTTCAAAACCCTGTTGGATTCTTGCGGATTCGCATTATATTTGTAGAATCGCATGGTTCGGCTACCTTAGCCCTTGTGTGCGGCTTGCCGTATATTTAATAAGTTGTATCTCGGCAGAGCCATCCGAACAGGTTCGATGTTTTTCGTATTATCCTTGTACGGATGGTTGGGAACGGATTCCATTTAAAAATATATATCAGATGAAAAAATCGTATCTTTTTTTAGCAGAAGGCTTTGAAGAAGTGGAAGCGGTTACCGTAATCGACGTGTTGCGTCGTGCCGGTTTGCCTTTGGTTACGGTGTCTATTTCCGACAGCCAGACGGTTTGCGGAGCACACGGCATAGCCGTGGAGGCTGACGTATTGTTTTCCGAAACGACATTCGATGATGCCGAATGGTTGATCCTGCCCGGCGGAATGCCCGGCACTATCCATTTGGGCGAATGCGAGCCGTTGTGCGACCTGTTGAAATCGCATGCCCGTTCGGGTAAACCTATGGCGGCGATTTGTGCTGCACCTTCCGTATTCGGACAGTTGGGTCTGCTTTCGGGGCGTAGAGCTACATGTTATCCCGGTTTTGAACCGATGCTTGCCGGTGCGGAAGTCGCAGCGGAACGTGTCGTTACCGACGGAAATGTTGTGACGGGTAACGGTCCGGCATCGGCATTGCCGTTTGCGTTGGCAATTGCCGCGTCGGCTGTCGGTGAAACGGTAGCACAAGAGGTGGCTGCCGGAATGTTGGTATAGATAGCCCGGTGTATTTCCGGAAATGATAAACTAAAAACCGGGGTTGCTCGATTAAAAAGCAGCCCCGGTTTTTAATGGGATGATAGTTGTTTTTGTTCCTTTATTTCTTAACGAAGCGGATATTATTGGCTTCGCCCTCCGTATCGATTACGGTCAGAATGTAGTGACCCGCGGGCAGTTCGGCAACGTTCACTATGCCGCAGTGGTTCAGGGCGCACTCTTTCACTAACCGGCCGTCGGCGGCAAAGATGCGTGCGGTTTCCAATATCCGGTTGGTTTCGACAAACAGTTCGTTTACGGCAGGATTGGGGAATACCGTCAGTTTTTCCTGTGCGAACGGTGTCCGGCTGATACCTGCTGAGAAATTCTGATTCATCTTTTCATCCGCCAGATAAGCCAGATAAACTTCGAGTGCGGTATATCCTTCGGTGTTCAGCGTGTTGCGGTCTTCTGCATTCGTGGGATCGAGTCCGTTTTCGGTTTCCCAAGCGTCGTCCATACCGTCGTTATCATTGTCGGTGATCGCATTGTATGTGCGGTAGACGGGATAACCTCCGACGGCTTCGGGAGAGTCGATGATACCTAACGCCTTTTGATAGTAGCGGCTCGGAGTATTTTCTCCTTCGAACTCCGAAGTTCCTTTACCCGATGCCGTGCCTTCACGGGTTTCGCGTATGATCCGGCTGCCGACTGTATCGCGAGGGAATGTACCGACACCGGAGAGAACCGATTCGAATGCTTCGGCAGCCGTTTCGGTCGATATGGCGTAGGGCTCTTCGATGTCGAATGCTTCGGCAGAGAGTACTTGCGAGCGGATGCTGTCGGGATAGCGGTTGATGTTGATCCCTTTACTGTTGTCGGCGGTCATGGCTTCCCCTTTCGAACCTTCCATGATATTTCCCGACAGGTGGAATTGTCCGGCTTTCGACGGATGACTCCCTTTTCCGTACGAGGCTTCTACGAAATAACTGTTGCTGCTTGCCGGACGGGCAGGTCCCGGTTTGTAATAGTTGTTGATCATGTTCACCCGGCTCGATTTCAAGGCGTTCAGCCGGTCTTTCTCCGCTTTTTCTTCATCTGTCTCATTGCCGGTGTAGGCAATCGGGGCACTCAGATCGCCTCCGTAGCAGGAATTCTGTTTTCCCCAGTTGTAGACAACATTGTTTACGAAATCGGTCAATACTTTGATATCGTTTGTTTCGCGGTTGTCGCGTGCGCCGTTGAATCTCGGCGAACGGTTGTGGCAATGTGCGATCAGATTGTGGTGGTACGACGAGAAATCACCGCCCCATTGTGTGCCGTAGCTGCGTGCGCCTTTACTATGTCCGGCAGAGTAGAGCCCTTCGTGTATCAGACACCATTGCACGGTGGTTCGTTTGTTGTCGTACATCGTGATATTTTCTTCGCCCGCCCATCCGAAATCGCAATGGTCGAGAATAATGTCCGAGCAGTTTTCCACTCCGATCGAACCGCCGGGAATGAAAGCCCCGTCGTCGGTCAGTCCGATCCGGAACCGGATGTGACGGATAATGACGTTTTTCGATCCGCCCAGATTCAGTTTCGCACCACGCAAGCAGATACCGTCGCCCGGAGCCGATTGTCCGGCGATAGTATAGCCTTCGCGGTTGCATTTCAAATCTTCTTTCAGGTTGATTACGCCCGAAGTGCGGAACAGCACGGTCAGCCTTTCACCGGGGTATTGGGTCAAAGCCCAACGCAAAGAGCCTTCGATGGCATCTTCGCCGGTTGCATAATCGGAGGTATTGGTCACAAATACTACTTGTCCGCCGCGTCCACCGCTTGTAAAACGACCGAAGCCTTCGGCGGTAGGGAAGGCGGGCGTTGTGCTTTGCGCGAGAATCGGTGTCGCCGCACCCAGCAACATCGAGGTTGCCAATGCAAAGAGAATCTTATTCATGATATTCTTTTAAGTTGGTTTTATTGATAAAACTTATCTTCCATAAAGAGTATGCAAATTGAACGAGGAAACATCAAATTCTACTGACGCACCTTGCCAAAGTGCATTTTATCTTCGCAAACATACATATAAAATTCGTAAATACAGATGGTTGTGAGTGAAAAAATATAAATCGACAGTGTTTTGAACTACCCTTATTGTATTGATCGAAAAAAAAGAAGACGATGTATCATCATGTCCAATCAGCTGCGTTGTCATCGGCATTCGGACTAAGTCGTTTACGCCAGTAAACTCCTGTCGCCCTCATCCTCTGCGCCTTGCATCTTAGGTATTTTAACGCACCGAAAAGGGGTTGCATCGAAATCTTCATTTCGACACAACCCCTTGCTTTGATTTATTCTTGTTTTTGCGATCGGGCTGTTTATAGCGACAGTTCGATCATTTTGTCGAGAGCGATAGGCAATTGACTTTCATTTTTACCGCCGGCTTGGGCGAAGTGAGGCTGACCGCCACCACCGCCTTGTATCAGTTTGGCGGCTTCGCGAACGATGGCAGAGGCGTTCTTGCCCTCTTTTACCATATCGTCGCTCAGCATGATGGTAAGCATAGGTTTGCCCTGGTGGGTTGTTGCGGCGGCAAAAACGAAATGTTCCGTCAGTTCGCCGCGCAGCATGAATGCCAGATCTTTTACCATGTCGGGGGCTGCCGGAGAGAGCAGGCGGATCACTTTTACTCCGTTGATATTTTCCGCTTTTTCGATCAGATGGTTTTTCAAAGAGATGGCTTTCTCCTTGATGTATGCTTCGGCTTGTTTTTTCAGGTCGGCATTTTCTTCGATCGCTTTTCTGATGGTCTGCATCAAGTTCGGGGCATTGTTGAACATAGTGCCGATTTCGTGCAATGTGTCTTGAATAAGGTACATCGACTCTTCGACCTTGCGTCCTGTAATGGCTTCGATACGACGGATGCCGGCAGCCGTAGAACTTTCGGAAATAATACGGATCATACCGATATTACCGGTGTTGGCTACGTGGGTACCGCCGCAGAGCTCGACCGACGAACCGTAGCGGATCACACGCACCTCTTCACCGTATTTCTCACCGAACAGAGCCATAGCACCCATTGCCTTGGCTTCGGCGATAGGAACACACCGGTGTTCGTCGAGTGCGATGGCTTCGCGTACTTTCTGGTTGGCAATCCGTTCTACTTGGCGCAGTTCCTCTTGCGTTACCTTCTGGAAATGGGAGAAGTCGAAACGCAACGATTCGGGCGAAACGTACGAACCTTTCTGTTCGACATGTGTTCCCAATACTTCCCGTAAGGCTTCGTGCAGCAGGTGTGTAGCCGTATGGTTGCACGAGGTCGCCAACCGGTTCTCCTTGTTGATGACGGCGTGGAATGTCGCGGTGACATCTTTCGGCAACTGTTCCGACAAATGTACGGCAAGGTTGTTTTCCCGTTTGGTTTGGAGAATGACGATCGTATCGCCGTCGGCTGTCAATGTACCGGAGTCACCGACCTGACCGCCCATTTCGGCGTAGAACGGTGTTTGGCTCAATACGATTTGATACAGCTCTTTATTTTTTTGTTTGATCTTCCGGTAGCGCAGAATTTCGGTGTCGCATTCGGTGAAGTCGTAACCTACAAATTGCGGTTCGCCCTCTTTCAATACGACCCAGTCGCCGGTTTCGACAGCGGCGGCATTGCGTGCGCGTTCTTTTTGCTGTTGCATCTGTACGTTGAATTCCTGCGTGTCTACCGTCAGTCCGTTTTCTTTCAGAATCAGTTCTGTCAGGTCGAGAGGGAATCCGTACGTGTCGTAGAGCGTGAAAGCCTCTTTGCCGCTGATCATCTCTTTTCCTGCGGCTTTTGTGTCGTTCATCACTTTGTCCAACAGACGGATACCGGTTTCGAGAGTGCGGAGGAATGCTTCTTCTTCCTCTTTGATCACTTTTTCGATCAAAGATTTCTGCGATACCAGTTCGGGGTATGCACTGCCCATTGTTTCGATCAGTATATCTACCAACCGATAGAGGAATGCCTGACGTTGTCCGAGGAATGTGTATCCGTAACGGACGGCACGGCGCAGGATGCGGCGGATTACATATCCGGCTTTGGCGTTCGACGGCAATTGCCCGTCGGTGATCGAGAAGGCGATCGTGCGGATATGGTCGGCGATTACACGCATAGCCACGTCATCCTGCCGGTTTTCTCCGTATTTCTTACCGCACATATTTCCGATAACGGTGATGATCGGTTGGAATACGTCGGTGTCGTAGTTCGATGTTTTGCCTTGTAAAGCCATGCAGAGGCGTTCGAATCCCATACCGGTGTCGATTACTTTGGCAGGCAAGGATTCCAGCGAACCGTCGGCTTTGCGGTTGTACTGCATGAATACGAGGTTCCAGATCTCTATCACTTGCGGGTGGCTCTGATTTACTAAGGTAAGACCGTCTACCTCGGCACGTTCGGCATCGCTACGCAAGTCGATGTGTATTTCGGAACAGGGTCCGCAGGGACCCGTATCGCCCATTTCCCAGAAGTTGTCGTGACGGTTTCCGTTGATGATGTGTTCTTTCGGCAGATGTTTCTCCCAATAGGATGCGGCTTCGTTGTCGCGTTCCAACCCTTCGGGGGCATATCCTTCGAACACGGTGGCATAGAGACGGTTCGGATCGAGGTGCAGGACATCTACCAGATATTCCCACGCCCAGTCGATCGCTTCTTTTTTAAAGTAATCGCCGAACGACCAGTTGCCCAACATCTCGAACATGGTGTGATGGTAGGTGTCGAGTCCCACCTCTTCGAGGTCGTTGTGCTTGCCGCTGACACGCAGACATTTTTGCGAGTCGGCGACGCGACGGTATTTGGCGGGAGCATTACCCAAGATAATATCTTTGAATTGGTTCATCCCCGCATTGGTAAACATCAGTGTGGGGTCGTCTTTAATCACCATCGGTGCCGACGGCACGATCTGGTGTCCTTTCGATTGAAAGAATGTTTTGAAAGATTCGCGAATCTCCTTAGCGGTCAGCATATTCTTATGATTTAGTTTTTTTAGTTTAGCTTATAATTTGTCCGTTATTTGTATTTACCTATTATTAATAAACCCAAAAACAGTTTGCAAAAATAGTCTAATAATATTATTTTTGCGAATTTAAGAGAATAAAAAAATACTAAGAATCTGTTTTTCGACTGTAAGAATAACGGAGGTAACGAATGGCTAGAAAAATCTACTATATATACAATCCCCGAACCCTCAGTTTCGAACGGGTCTATCCATCGATCGGCAAACGTATCTCGACATTGGTAAAACATCTGTTTATCGGTGCGTTGTTGAGTGTGCTGATTATCGGGGGCTATTACTATTGGTTCGGTTCTCCTCGCGAACGGGTGTTGGAGCGGGAGAAGAAACAGATGGAAGCCCAATACCAGTTGCTGTCGCGGCGGGTGGACGAAGCGTTGGAGGTGATGTACGATTTGCAGCAGCGTGACGATAATATGTACCGGGTGATCCTGCAAGCCGAGCCGATCAGCCAGAGTGTGCGGAATGCCGGATTGTCGAACGCACAGCGGTACAAAGAGTTTTCGGAACTGGACGATGCCCGTCTGGTAATGACGACTTCAATGAAGGTCGATCAACTTTCCCGGCAGGTGTATGTGCAGTGCAATTCGATGAACGAACTGGTTGCATTTGCCAAAGGGGAGGAAGACCGCATCAAGCATATTCCTGCCATACAACCGGTTTCCAACAAGGATTTGAAACGTACGGCTTCGGGATACGGCGAGCGTATCGACCCGTTCTATAAAACGCGTAAGTTCCATGCCGGTATGGACTTTGCCGCGGCTACCGGAACACCGGTTTACGCCAGTGGCGACGGTACGGTGAAATTTACCGGCTGGATGTCGGGATACGGCAATATCGTTATTGTAAATCATGGATACGGTTATGAAACCCGTTATGCCCATTTGAGCAAGATCCTGACGAAGAAAGGGCACAAGGTCGTTCGTGGTGAAGAGATCGCGTTGGTAGGCAGTACGGGAAAATCGACCGGTCCGCACTTGCATTATGAAGTCCGGTACAAAGGCAAACCGCAGAACCCGATCAACTATTACTTTTTCGACTTGTCGCCTGAGGATTACGATCGTATGATTCAGCTTGCCGATAACCAAGGTCATGTGATGGATTGATATGGATAACGACAAACTCAATAATCTGACCAAACTGTTTTATTCGGTAAAAGAGGTTTCCGAAATGTTTTCGATTACTCCCGATACGCTGCGCTATTGGGAGAACCAGTTCGATGTGATACAGCCGGTGCGTAAAGCAAGGGGGATTCGGGCGTATCGTCCCGAAGATATTGAAGGCGTCAAGGCGGTTTATTACCTGCTGAAAGAGAAGAAGATGACGGTGTCGGGAGCACAGAAGATGCTGCGCGACCAACGCGACGCGGTTTACCGTAAGAGCGAAGCGATCCGCCGGTTGCGAGAGGTGCGGGCGGAGTTGAAACGGATCATCAAGGAGTTTGACGATATGCCCGATTCCGATACCGACGAATTGTCGTAGTTGCGCCCGGTGCGAAAGTCTGTTTATTGCATGCTCCTTTTCTTGTCGGCGTATGTCGGTCGTACGGCTTGCAGATGCCGTCCTGTTTTTTTGGGGGCGAGAGAATATCGGAGTATGGGGAAGTAAAACTCCTTATTAATAAAAAAATAGACCTCACCACAAGTCTGTGGCGAGGTCTATTTTTATGTATCTTGAAAGGGTCTTGGATTTTGTCTTTCGATCCCCCTTCGAGACGAACGTTTATCTGGCTTCCCAACCCAATGCGCTTGCGCCCAATACGGCAGCGTCGCTTTCTTTGAGTTCCGACGGGATGACCTGAATTTTATTTTTGAAGATGTTCAGCATGTTTTTCTCCATAGCTTCGCGGATCGGACGCATGATCAATTCGCCCGATTTTACCAGACCGCCGAACAGGATAAATGCTTTCGGGCTGGAAAATACGGCGAAATCGGCGAATGCTTCACCCAGCAATGTGCCGGTAAATTCGAAGATTTCCTGTGCCAGTTTGTCGCCCGATACGGCAGCATCGTAAACATCTTTCGATGTGATGTCCTGTATCGGCAGGTTGCGCAACGAAGAGGGATCCTTGCGGATTTCGAGGAACTCGCGGGCGGTGCGGGCTACACCTGTTGCCGATGCGTAGGTTTCCAGACATCCTGTACGTCCGCAACCGCATTGACGACCGTTGGTACGGCGTACGATTACGTGTCCTAATTCTCCGGCGAAACCGTCGTGTCCGTAAACCAATTGTCCGTTGATAACGATACCGCTACCTACACCGGTTCCGAGCGTAATCATGATAAAATCTTTCATACCGCGGGCAGCTCCGTAGGTCATTTCGCCGATAGCCGCAGCATTAGCGTCGTTCGTGATAGCTACCGGGATGCCGATTTTTTCTTTCAGCATTTGTGCCAAAGGAACGATTCCTTTCCACGGCAGGTTGGGAGCGTGTTCGATATTACCGGTAAAATAGTTTGCATTGGGCGCACCGATACCGATACCTTCGATTTGATCTTTTACATTTTCTTGTTCGAGCAGACGAACCAACTCGTTCGACAAGTCGTTTACATAATCGTTGATTTCCGCATATTTTTGGGTCTTAATAGATCCGCTTGCCAAAATAGATCCTCTGGCGTCTACGATGCCGAATACCGTATTGGTTCCACCAATATCGATACCTACTACATACGGTTTACTCATGGTTTGTGTTTATCTGTTTAAATGTTGCAAATTAAAAAGTCATACACTATTTACAAATGATAAAAATACGCATTGCCCATTTCGTCTGGGATTTGGGCGCTATTTGTAAAATCGACTACAAATATAGCAAAAGGTGAGGGCAGAATAAAATAAACTCGTTTATTTTTTTTGCCGAACCGCTATCATATTGGGCGTAAGCCAAATATAGCAAAAGGTGAGAGTAGAATAAGATAAACTCGTTTATTTTTTTTGCCGAACCGCTATCATATTGGGCGTAAGCCAAATATAGCAAAAGGTGAGAGTAGAATAAGATAAACTCGTTTATTTTTTTTGCCGAACCGCTATCATATTGGGCGTAAGCCAAATATAGCAAAAGGTGAGAGTGGAATAAGATAAACCCGTTTGTTTTTTTTGCCGAACCGTTATCGTATTGGGCGTAAGCCAAATACTCGTTGCCTGCCGGTGGGTTTTGTATTCGGGAGGAAAACTATTCTTAGGAGTGTTGTTCCGGCAGAAACATCGGTCGGCAGCGGGTTAGATAAAGGCTGTGTGGCTATTTTGCAAAGTCGAGATAGCAAAAATATGCTTTTTGTTGCGGGAATGAAAAACAAGTTGTACATTTGTCGCCGTAAAAATCCGATGACGCGGATCCCTTGTCGGGCGAAGCGGCTCGGTTAAAAAAATAGCTTTATTATGAGTTACAATTTATTAAAAGGTAAAAGAGGTATAATCTTCGGTGCGCTCAACGAAATGTCTATCGCATGGAAAGTAGCTGAGAGAGCCGTAGAGGAAGGTGCAACGATTACATTGACGAATACGCCGGTAGCTGTTCGTATGGGTGAAATTTCCGCATTGGCGGAGAAAACGCATGCGGAGGTGATTCCTGCCGATGCAACGAATGTGGAAGACCTGCAAAATGTATTTGCCCGTTCTATGGAAGTATTGGGTGGGAAGATCGACTTCGTATTGCATTCGATCGGTATGTCGCCGAACGTACGTAAAAAACGTCCGTACGATGATTTGGACTATTCTTTGCTCGACAAGACACTCGATATATCTGCCGTGTCGTTCCACAAAATGATACAGGTAGCCAAAAAAATGGATGCGATCAACGAATACGGTTCGATCGTAGCCCTTTCGTATGTTGCTGCACAACGTACGTTGTTCGGTTACAACGATATGGCAGATGCCAAAGCGCTGCTCGAATCCATTGCACGTAGTTTCGGTTATATCTACGGTCGTGAAAAGAACGTACGTATCAATACGATTTCGCAATCGCCGACGATGACCACTGCGGGTAGCGGTGTGAAGGGCATGGAGTCGTTGATGGATTTTGCCAACCGGATGTCTCCGCTGGGAAATGCCGATGCCGACGAATGTGCCGGATATTGCATCATGATGTTCTCCGATCTTACCCGTAAGGTGACGATGCAGAATCTTTACCACGACGGTGGATTTTCCAGCATGGGTATGAGCCTTCGTGCGATGGATCAGTACAACAAGAGTTTCGATGAATACCGGAACGAAAAAGGCGAAATAGTTTACGGATAATTTGTTTATTGTTTATAGTGAAGTGAAAACGGGTGCCTCGCATTGTTGCAGGCGCCCGTTTTTGTCTTTTGTCGCTACGGATTTTGCAGGGGTGCATCTGCCGCAGGTGCATTTTCCGGTAACGGCATTCCTGTGGATTGTACCGGTGCGGTTTGTTGCATTTGCTGTCCTTGCTGGACGGAGAGGCTTTGCAGCAATTTGTCGGCAAAGGGGAACGAACCGTTTTCGAGTAGCATTTGCAGGGTGATGTTTCCGGTACGGAACAGTTCCAGTAACAGATCGTTCGAGATGCTGCGGTATGCCGGAGTGGAGAGCGATTCGGTAATACTGAGGTCGAACTCGGTATTGCGTACCTCTTCCGGATGGTAAGTGTTGGCATCTTTTCCGCAAGTCGTACCTACTATGCGCAGGTACCGTTGGTCGTCGTAGTATTGCTGGATGGTCTTCATCACTTTCGTATCCCGGTCTTCCCGGAAGGTTTTGAACGATTCGAAGAGGTCGAGCAGGTTGCTTGCCGAGTATTGAACCTGTTGGGCGTAAAGTGATGCCGGCGTACCCGAAGCGACCGGTTTTCCCTGCATGGCGCCGTGTACGCCCGAAATATCTTCCAGCAACCTCATTTGCAGCGATAGCAGTTCGTATGCACCTACGTTGGTGGCATTCACCGAAATTTGTTGCGGAAGCATGCCGCCCGGTTTGGGCTTGAACAATACTACGCCATTGTAGCGGGTCCATTCGTCGGCTATCTCTTCCAAAGTCATTCCGTCGGGTATCTGGTCTTCGGGAAACAACAGGATACCTTTGGCGCTCGACCCCATGATGAAGTCGATGAGGGTAATCAGCCGGTTGATATAGCGTTGCTGGTCGATCACGTCTTCGACAAACGAGTGTATTTCTCCGTCGATCAGCGGATAGAGTTTGAACGCATACGGGTGTTCTCCGTGCCAATAGGGTGTTTCTCCCTCATCGAGCAGGTCGCCGAATGGGGTGAAGAACCGGTAATACCAAGCCGTATCGACAAACCATTCCGTTTCGATGACGGGAACTTCGTTCTCCGGTATGCCCGACGCTTTTGCTTCGGCGATGCGTCGTCGGTTTTCCCGTTCGATCTCTTCTGCCTGCCCGGCTTCGGCTTTGTAATATTCACCCGACAGGATGTCGTGGCACTTTATCCGTTCGCGGTTTTCCAACCGCCAGACTTCAATCACCCGGCATTTGTCGGGAGTGGGGGCGATCAGGAAGTCGAGATTGTCGAGCGGTTCGGCGGTGAGATTCTCGAAATTATGGGTCAGATATTCGGAGGTGGCTTCGCCGTATATCTCGCGCAGGCGTGCCGCTTTTTGTCGGGATCCTCCGGCGAAGCGCGAAACCACCTCGGTGATAGATACGTCGTGCAGTTCGCCGATGAATGTGCAATCCCACAATCGACTATCTTCCAGCTGGTTGAAAAATATGCGGTTGGGGTTTATCTCGTCTATCCATACATCCATTTTTCCACGGCGGTAGCCGTATCCGATTTTGTGGAAACAGCTGCCCGAAATCAGAAATTCTTCCAATGTGCGGCTGTCGAGTTCGTTCAGCCGGTTGTGTTGGTAGGCATATTGGACGGCTGCGCTGACCAATTCGCCGATGGCTTGTTCTTTGCGGTCGCGGGCGATGCAGACCGGTTCGGTCTGTACGCTGCGGAATTGTCCGAGCACCGATTTTACCAATTGCCGGATCATGTTGTTTTTCAGCGGTACTTTCCCCTGCTCGCGCAGATATTGTTCTTCGGTGATCGTCCGCCCGTCGGGCAATGTTATCTTGTCGTTCCACTGCTTGCCGAACGTATAGTTCCGGTTGCGGCTTCGTTTGTCCCGGAAGTGACGGATCTCTTCCCAAGCCGTTTTGGCTTGGAGCAGGATTTTGTATTGCGAACGGTCGAACATTTCATCGTTCTCGGTCGGTTCGTGAAGCGACGGCATCAGCCGGGTACGTGTAAATTGATGTACATTTTTTTGTTTCATATCGGTCGAATGACTATGGTTTGGGTTGCAAAGTAAGCCGGAGCATACTCCGTTGCCGTGCGATAATGAAAAAAAGGAGCGATACCGTTTGTATCGTTATCGCATCCGGGCGCATCCGGAGCGTTTACTTTTGCCGGTAAAAAAGAAAATGATGAAAACTACCAGATTGAATATGTCGGGAATCTCGACCGGGCATTCTCCTGCACAAGCCCCTGACGGAAGTTGCAGCCGGATATTGAATTTACGAAACCGGAACGGACGGCTGGAACCGGTCGGACGCCATGAGCGATTGTTCGAACTGACGAATGAACGGCGCAAACTGCGTTGTATTCATACGGTCGGCGGGGAGTCGTGCTACATCACGACCGAGCAAGGAAAGATTTATTACGAGGCAAGAGAACGGAAAGGTACGATCATGCATCTGAACCAACCGATGTATGTGGGCACGGAACCCCCGGTCGATATCAAGGCGGTAGGGAATACGTTGGTAGTCCTGTATGCCGGAACTACCCGCTATTTTTATTGGCGGGATGGCGAATACATTTATCTGGGCACCAAACCGAAATTTCCCGATCTTTCGTTCTTTGCCAAAAGCGAGGATGAGGTGACGGAAGAAATACCGAGATATATGTTCGTGCAGCCGTTCCGGCGCTTGCTTCTGACTATGGCGGCAGATGATTTGAAAAATTATGCCGAACGTTTTATGACGGCGTATTATAAATGTAAGAGCCGGGCTATGGAGGCGAAACATTTTGTGCAGCCGGTGCAGGTACGTTTTGCCTTGCGCCTTTATGACGGCAGTACTTACATGGCATCCGCCCCGGTTACTCTTGCGGCGGAAAATGTGTTTCAACCCGACGGAAAGACATATAAGGTCAGGATGTTGTATGACGGGACGAACTATGCCGGAGTGTACGAAACGCAGTTCAAGTTGAACCCGTTCAGTGTCGCCTTCCATGTGAACGATATAGACATGGAGGAGTGGTCGGACATCGTTACGGGGATAGATGTCTATGTATCTGCCGAAATGGTCCCGTATAACGATTCGGTCATCGAGCGTTATTCGTTCGAAACCGACCGGTCGAGTGAAGAACATCGTTACTATTGGATATTCAATACTCCGCTTCGCCCTCTGACAGAGTTGCATAAGAACTTTAAAAACGAAACACTTTATTATCATCTCTGTACGATTCCGGTAAAGGAGTTGTCGAACGGCATGGATTACAGTTGCGCCATGCCTGTAACGGTCGATAATCTGGTACAGCGTTCGGTATTGAAGCCCGATTCGGCTGATTATATGACGTTGGGTGCGGAGTGCGCGTATATTTACAATAGCCGGTTGCATTTGGCGAATATCCGGAAGACTTTGTTCGAAGGTTATCCGGTGTCGCAGTTCTTCGCTTGGGGCGACGATGTGCAGGAAGAGGCGGCAGACGCTTATGTTCGGGTTTCGATCCAGACGACGAACGGAATCGCTTCGGCGGTGTGGAGCGGAAGTATGCCGAGTTTTTCGACCCGTTTGTCTGCCATGCTCTCTTATCCCGACAGCCGGGCGATCGGGATGAAGATCCGGTTGCGTACCGCAACGAAAGTATATGGGGGCGTATTTACGCTTTCGCCGGTGGAGAATGAAGATCGGGCGGTCTATCTCGATCCGGAAATGAAACCGATCGTATTGCCCGAACTGACGGAAGAGCCGGAATGGGCTGTCCCGCAACCGGAGCGATTGGAAGAGACTTGCCGGAACTTGTTGCGTGTATCGGAATTGGACAATCCTTTTTTCTTCCCTTCGGAACAGACTTACCGGATATCGGAGGGAGAGATTATCGGTATTGCAACCGCTACCGCCGCACTTTCGCAGGGACAATACGGTGAATTTCCGCTGTATGTTTTTACCGATGGCGGTATTTGGGTTTTGCAGAAGGGGGAAGGTGCGGTCTGTTACAGCCATGTACATTTGATGAACCGACGGGCGTTACCGCGAAATGGAGTGATTGTCCCGATTGAAAATGCGATAATCTATACCGATGAAAATAATCTGTTGTTGCTGAACGGGACGGAAAGTATTCCGTTGCTGGCGTTGGACGACGCGCTTTACGAGACGGACGACAATATCATGGAATATTTGATTGATAACTGCGGGTTGTATGATACCATGTCGCGTTGGGTTTCATTGCGTAAATTTCTGGACGGAGGTTGTGTCGGATACGATTATCACGAAAATGAACTGTGGATTTCAAATCCCGATCTGGAATATAGTTGTGTATTGAATGTGCAGTCGGGCTACCTTTATCAACGGCAGGAGATCTATTCCGATTTTTACCAACACGGCGCATTGCTGTTGTGCGGTACTCCATCCAAATGGATATTTGCATGTGAGGAGAATAAGGGGTCGATCTGTCAGGTAATGTTGCTTACGCGTCCGGTGAAGATCACTGCCGATGCCGTGCAACGGTGGCGGGAAGTGCATTGGCGGTTGGGCGGTTCGGGAGCTGCCGATCTGTTCCTGTCGGTGTGGGGCAGCCATGCCTATGAAGGAGAGCACGGGCTTATCTGCCACGACCGGATAAGAGGAAATCATATCTATTCTGTTCCGGTACGCCTGTATGCCCCGCCTTGTAAGAGCCATCGGCTGGCATTGTCGGGAATGGTGGAATCCGATTTCCATTTGACAGCTATCGATGTGTTGAGTGAAGAAACAGAGAATAATCGGTTGCGTTGATCGGCGTTCGGAACAGAATGACCGTTTCGGACGTTTATATTTATTGTCTTATCGCTCCTCGACATAGCCCGGACATGTTCGGTGCCTGGCTATCGAACCCGTTTCTTTTCCGGAAACGTCCGTTTTTGAACTGAATTTGTGCAAAAAAGGAGAGTGAAGTACGACGGTTTATTTTTGAAATTTTTTGAGAGAGTATTATCTTTGTAAAAGATAGGTTGCATCTCGGCATAGCCATTCAAACGAGTTTGATGTCTCTGCTCTCGATTTGCACTATCTTTGTAGAAGATAGGCTGCATCTCGGCATAGCCATTCAAATGAGTTTGATGTCTCTGCTCTCGATTTGCACTATCTTTGTAAAAGATAAGCTATGCCTTGACATTGTTCGAGTAGATACGCCTCTGTCTGCGGCTTGCATTATCGTTTATATACATTTGTAATTTTTATGGAGAGAGAACAAGAGATTATTCTGATCAACATATCGGGCGAGGACAAGCCGGGTGTAACCACTGCGCTGACCGAAGTATTGGCGCATTACGGTGCGTTGATATTGGATATCGGTCAGTCCGATATTCATCGCACACTGTCGTTGGGTATTTTGTTTAAGACCGATTCTTCCCGGTCGGGCGATATATTGAAGGATCTGCTGTTCAAGTCGTACGAGCTGGGAGTGAATATCCGGTTCTCTCCGATCTCGGAAGAGGAGTACACTTCGTGGGTAAATTCGCAGGGTAAGAACCGGTATATCATTACGATTCTGGGTCGCCAGATTACGGCGCAGCAAATCGGTGAGGTGACCCATATTATCTGTGAACAGGGGCTGAATATCGACTCCATACAACGGCTTACCGGACGTATCCCGCTCGACGAACGGGCTCGTGTGCCTAAGGCTTGCATCGAGTTTTCGGTCCGGGGTACCCCGATCGACCGTACGGCGATGCAGTCGGGGTTTATGGAACTGTCGTCGCGGCTCAAAGTGGATATTTCGTTGCAGGAGGATAATATGTACCGACGTTGTCGTCGGTTGATCTGCTTCGATATGGATTCCACGCTGATCGAAACGGAGGTCATCGACGAGTTGGCAGACCGTGCCGGAGTAGGTGAGCAGGTACGTGCGATTACCGAATCTGCCATGCGTGGAGAGATCGATTTCAAAGAGAGCTTCCGCGAACGGGTGGCGTTGCTTAAAGGACTCGACGTGTCGGTAATGAAAGATATTGCCGAACATTTGCCGATCACCGATGGGGTGGAACGGCTGATGCAGGTGCTGAAACGGGCGGGATATAAGATTGCCATCCTGTCGGGCGGTTTCAATTACTTCGGCAATTATCTGAAACAACGTTTCGGTATCGACTACGTGTACGCCAATGAACTGGAAATTGCCGACGGGAAACTGACCGGACGTTTTGTCGGCGAGATAGTCGATGGTCGTCGGAAAGCGGAATTGCTTAAACTGCTTGCCCAAGTGGAGAATGTCGATATAGCCCAGACGATAGCCGTAGGCGACGGCGCAAATGATTTGCCGATGTTGAGTACAGCCGGTTTGGGCATCGCTTTCCATGCCAAACCGAAAGTAAAGGCGAATGCCGGACAATCCATCTCGACGATCGGGCTGGATGGTGTTCTCTATTTCTTGGGATTTAAAGATTCATTTATTTCACAGGCATAAGAATATAAAGCGATATATGAAGAAATTCGGGATAGTCTGTATCTTGTGTTGCTTGTTCATGCTTCCGGTACGTTCGCAATCGGTCGGTCTGGTATTGAGTGGCGGCGGAGCCAAAGGTATCGCCCATATCGGTATCATTCAGGCATTGGAGGAAAACAACGTGCCGATAGATTATATTGCCGGAACTTCTATGGGGGCGATTGTCGGGGCATGGTATGCGATGGGATATACCCCGAAAGAGATGATCGAGCTGATTCAGTCGGACGATTTCGGATTGTGGTCGAGAGGCATTGTCGATAAAAAATATGTCTATTACTTTAAAAAGCCCGATCCCACGCCCGAAATGGGAGCGTTCAATATCAGTGTGGGCGATTCCGTTTTGTCCAAACCCAAATTGTTCCCGACCAGCCTGATCAATCCGTTGCCGATGAATTTCGCCTTTATGGATATTTTTTCCGTATATACGGCACAGTCGGGCGGAAACTTCGACAATCTGTTCGTGCCGTTCCGTTGTGTGGCATCCGATGTGTATAACAAGCGGGCGATGATTTTGCGCGACGGCGATCTGGGCGATGCGGTCCGGGCTTCCATGAGTTTCCCGTTCGTATTCAAGCCGATCGAGAAAGATGGCGTGCTGGTTTATGACGGCGGTATCTACAACAATTTCCCGGTGGATGTCATGAAAGCCGATTTCAATCCCGACATTATTATCGGAAGCGTTGTGGCGTCTGACCGGATGAAGCCGGCAGAGGACGATTTGGTGGCACAGATCGAGGGTATGGTGATGCAGAAAAGCGATTATTCGCTCGATCCGGACGACGGTATATTGATGAAATTCGATTTGAGCGAATACGGGCTGCTCGATTTTCCCAAAGCCGATGCCATATACCGGATCGGTTACGACCGGGCGATTTCGCTAATGGACTCGATCAAGACCCGGATCCCGCGCGAGATAAAGCCGGAAGTGGTCGAGGCGCGGCGTTCGGCGTTCCGTACGGCTACACCTGAACTTGTGTTCGACAGTATTTCGGTAGAGGGTACAGGTCGGGCGCAGGGAGATTATATCCGTCATCAGTTTCCGATGGGGAAGGGCGTGCTGTCGGTAGAGCAGGCGAAAGAGTATTATTACAAGACTTTGTCCGACGGGAAAATATCCGATCTTATACCTTCGGCGATTTACAATCCGTCGTCGGGACATTTTACGTTGAACATGCGGGCTACGGCAAAAGACCAGTTGAAGCTGGGGATCGGCGGTTACCTCTCTTCGTCCAATACCAACTTGCTCTACTTGGGGGCGCATTATCGTACGGTAAGCCTCTATTCGCTCGACCTCGATTTATCGGGGCAGATCGGACAGTCGTATATGTCGGGCGAACTGTCGGGACGTATCGACCTGCCGACACGGATGCCGATGTACTTGAAACTGACCGGAGTTCTGTCGAATCAGAAATTTTACGAATCCGATTTCCTGTTCTATGAAGACCGGGTGCCTACGTTTATCTCCCAGTCGGAGTATTATATAAAACTCCGCTTGGGGCTGCCGTTCATGAGCACGGCAAAGGCGGAGATTTCGACCGGTTACGGGTATTTGACCGATGCCTATTACCAGTCGAATGTGGAGGACTATTCCCGGTATAAATCCGATAAGAGTACATATAGTTTGGGTATGATCTCTCTGAATTTCGAACAGAGTAGTCTGGACAGGCTGATGTATCCCTCGTCGGGTCGAAGCATATCGTTGCTGGGTGAGGTGGTCTACGGAAAAGGAGTATATAATCCGGCACGGAGTTTATCGAGAGAACGATTCCTTTCTTGGTTGCAGATCAAGGGAAATGCCGAACTTTATTTCCCGTTCGGAAATCATTTTACACTGGGTGTAAAGGGGGAAGCCCTGTTGTCGAGCAAAGGCTTGTTCTCGTCGTATGCCTCTACAATCGTGCAGGCTCCGGCTTTTACTCCGACGCCGCATAGCCAGAATACGTTCCATGCCAAGTTCCGGGCTAATCAATATGTCGCCGCCGGTTTGGTCCCGATCTGGAAGATATGGCAAGGGCTTCAACTTCGGGGCGAGGTGTACTGTTTTGCTCCGCTTTATCGGATTTTGGAAGATCCGGTGGATTATACTCCTTACTACGGAAAACTGTTCGATTCGATCAGTTTCATGGGCGAGTTGTCGTTGGTTTATAACTTCCCGTTTGCTTCGGCAAGCGTTTATCTCAACTATTACGACAATCCCGGTCGGCAATGGAATGTCGGGGTTAGTTTCGGATTGTTGATATTGAGCCGTAAATTCCTTTGATAATGAGGTAATAAGCCGTTTTGTTTTCTATCCTTCCTGCGATCGAATCCGGAAAAATGAAGATAAAAGAGAAAAAATAGCTCGAAAATTGTACCGATAAATAAAATTATTCCTATCTTTGCATCCGCAAAAGGGCTCCGTAGCTTAATTGAATAGAGCATCTGACTACGGATCAGAAGGTTACAGGTTTGAATCCTGTCGGAG
>ENA-UOOA01000463-UOOA01000463.1-human-gut-metagenome-genome-assembly--contig:-P61old-NODE-463-length-86055-cov-13.633570_pt1 | contig 86055 bp, 79 predicted proteins | sample MGYA00242467_ERZ724014 | MGnify/ENA metagenome assembly ERZ724014 | reverse complement strand
TTAATATATTTCATTTCCTTTTTTTAAAATCTCGACCGTTTGGGTCGTTTTTTTTTTGAGGCGAGGGGGGAAGGGAGGATGGCAGGCCTACTCTGCTAAGATTGATAAATTCATTATCTCAATATCGTCATAGTCTGTGTATGCAGTCTGCATAAGGTTTTTACCGGTCTTTATTGTAACTTCGTTTTTCTGGTTTGGTTTTATCAAATTGTTCGGAATTTTTATTCTCTGACCGTCCCCGTTAAGATGAATTTCTGCAATCTTATTCCCGTTAAAAAATACTTCCGGAGGGCTTGAAAAAGAGTTTCTGACTTTATTTTGCCCCATTGCACGAGCCATTGCGGTATCAATTCCGATAATTGAACCTATCACAAGGAAATTATTCTTTGTCAAAGCTGTTGCGGCCATTGTAAAGGTTTTAGAATAAAACGGGCCCATTGCTGCAATTTTGAATTCACCGGAATTTGCCGAATTTTTCGAGTAATTGTTATCACCCAAGTGCATCATTTGAGTTTCCAGGCTTATATCATCAATATTACTTTTTTGAATTCCTACAATTATTGGAGCCGAGGCGGATTTTTCGTCTAATGTCAAAGAAAAAGGTCTATATCCCTCTTTTTCAATCGACATCACCGTTTTATCTTTCACTGCCGCTCCCAGCTGAAATGTTCCGTTCTCATCTGTGTAAGTTTTATATTGCAAATGAGGAAGTGTTACTTTTGCATTAGAAACAGGCTGATTTGTTGCATTATCAACAACTCTATTTCCTCCCGAAGCCGCACCGACAGCAGAAACGCCGCCTTCAACCATTTTCGCTGAAACAGAGTTTACAGAACTCATAAAGACAAGCATAAGAATTAATACTAACTTTTGCATATCACCTCAACATTTTAAATTAAATCAAAAATATTTTACCTGTTTTAATAAAAATATTAACCGTACAGTAAGGCAATTTTAAATTAATAAAAAAGTATTTGAAATTTAAAATGTTTCTGGTATGATTAATGTACATGACAGATTAATATAAATGCCGATGTGATGAAATTGGTAGACGTGCCAGACTCAAAATCTGGTGTGGTTCACCCCACGTGCCGGTTCGACTCCGGCCATCGGCATTTTTTATTGCTTGATTAAGACTTTTGGAGTCGAACCTCCGATTCTTACCTCTCAAAAAACAATATTTAGCACAAGGCACATAGGGTCACAAACCTCACCCAGTTCGGTTGTTCCCTTTGGCAATTGTTTTTTCGGCAGAGTGTCCATCGGAATTTTTGGTTGCAATAAAGATTATATTTCCAAAAATTTTAAAAATTTGTCATAGCGCAAAAAATATTTTTTTCAGGTTTTAGGATTAATATGAAAGTTACATTTACTGGAATTAAGCATGCTTTAGGTTTTACACTTGCGGCAGGAACTCTGGCCGTTGCAGCACCGTCTGTGCGTGCTCAATCAGATAGCACTACCTTGAAAAAAGATACCTTTGAACTTTCTGTAAAAGTACCGGCTACAGGAACAACAGGAGACTCTGTTCTTCTTTACGCGCCAAGCCCGAAAGTAGAACTGGCTGGAGAACCCAAAAATGCTGCAATTGTTGTGGATTTATCAAAAAATGTTCTTTATCAATATGACGTAAACGGAAAGGCAACCTGCGCATATCTTGTTGCAAGCGGGAAGAAATCAACTCCAACAAAAGAAGGTTTACGAATAGTAACCCATGTTGAATCTTATCCATACAAATCCGCACCCGCATCTACTAAAAGAAGGCGGAAGCCCTGGGATTACGGACCAAGAGTAATCTGCCTTGACACAATTGATCCTGAAACCGGCAAACGCGGCAGAACAGGACAATTTATTCACGGAAACGCAAATCCGAAAAGCATTGGTAAACATGCTTCTTTAGGCTGCATTAGAATGGACAACGAAATTATTAAAAAATTGGCAAAAGAAGTTAAACGAGGCGATTTAATTCGTTTTATACGATAACAAATAACGAAGCCGGCTGAAACCGGCTTCGCTTAAACTATCTATTCAATTGTGCTCTCTGAATTTCATACCTCCGTTTTTATGTATGAACTGTTGTTTGCAAACAACTTTTATTTTTTAAGTTCCATCATTTCTTCAGAATCAGGCATTCTATGGTTTTTGTTGAAGAAATCAGCAACTTTTTGAGCAAGTTCGTAGCTTTCGAACTTGTAAACAGAACCGTCGCAGCTGAGAGTAACCTGACCGGCTTTGACATCAACTCTTGCGTATTTACCGAAGCCATCACCTTTTTTGTCAGGTGCGGTGTTATCAGCAATTGAATCGCGTCCGACGCCTTGAACATATTCGTAAGTTTTACCTCCAGGAAGTTCAATTTTGTCTTTCAAGCCAAGTTCTGCTATATATATGTTTTTCTTTCTGTCTGTGCCATTTATGCCATGCCAGCCTTTAACAACACCAACTGCGGCATATAGGTCTTTTGAGTCAGAAATTCCGTATTTCTTACGAATGATATCAGCAAGGTTCTTTCTTCCGACATGGAAGGTTTCAACCGGCTCATCTTTACGGCTCAAGTCTTGCGCTGATGCGGAGCAGTCGTCAGCCGCTTCAGGTTGAGGCACCGCAATAGGACCAGGAAGCTCAACATCTTCATCCGAAACGTCAATAGGAGCAACCTGCAGCTGGTTGAGCGGAGTAATGTTTCTGCCTTCAAGGTTCTTTTCTGCTACCATTCCTCTTAGAGCTGCATATGCATTGTCTGTATCATCATAGGTTTTACCCCATTTGCTTACTCCAAAGTTGATCATATTTGAAATGCCGCCGATAAGTGCCGCCGTACCAATACGACCCCATTCAATGTCAGTTTTTGCATCGTGGACTTCACCAGTAACTTCGCCTTCAATAGTACCTTTAGCTTCGCCATTGACAACTGTTGAACCGCTATATTCAGCAGGACCTTCAAGTGTTACATCTGTTTCGAAATATGCCGTGCCATCAACAGAAACATGCTGATTATATGGAATATTTGCCTGTCCTTTTGCAACTCCTGAAACCGTTCCTTTTCCGCTATATGTGTAAGGAAGATTATAGTCATGCGCATACTCATATGGTATTGACACATCCTGTGGGGTTGTAATTTCACTTGTCAGGATACCGTTTTCCCACACTTGGGATGTGTTGTAGACTGTACCATGTGCAGTTCCGCTTCCTGTGAAAGTTCCGGTTAAAGTACCACCGCCGCTGTATGTGTATGTATCTTTATATGGAATTTCAACATTTCCTGTTGCTACACCTGATATATCGGTTTCTAAGTGTGCATCTGTATAGCCGCTTGCTTTGCCGGTGAGTTTAGCGTGTGTTACGCCTGAGTAATTTACAACTTCTGAATAAGGTATAGCACCTGTTAGAGAAGCCCATTTTGCAAATTTACCGGAAGCAAGTTTTGTTTTACTGTAAAATTCCATAAATGCCGCAGTAGCACCTCCGGTAGCTGCACCGGTCAGACCTGCCAAACCTAGGCCGCCCCAGCGTTTAGCAATAGTCTGGTCGCCACCGACATCAAGTCCTGCTCCTTCAAAGAGTTCTTTAGCCATTCTTCTTTCTCTAAGCTTGATTTGCTCTTTGTTGTCATTTTGTATATCATCAATCAAGGCTTTTCTGTCAGCAATACCTGCATACAGGTCGGCTTTGTGGTACGGATCAGTTTTATACTCGTTATCTAGTCCGTGTTCGCCGGCAAGCTGTACCATACGGTCTTTGTACATGTCGCTTGAGAATTTGTAGCCGACGCCTTTGTAGGTATAATCAGCGGTTTCGCCATCTTTAACCGGGGTACCAAATCTATCGCCATTATTGATGATATATTCACGCATTTCTTTTTCCCGTTTGCCTGAGAACGGGAATGTGTGATTTTTACCATCTTTTTTGTCAATACCTTTTTTATCAGAATTATTCCAGTGAACTTCGGTATTTTTAATTCTATGTTCGGTTTCCATTTTGTCAACTTGAGCTTCAGCCATCGCTTCTGCAAGTTTGTCGACATCAATTTTATCTATATTGGTTCTAGATTCTTCTGCAACTTTTTCAAGTTCTTTGACTCGTTTAAGCTGAAGGTCGCCGATTTTCTTTTGAACATCTGCAGGGTATTTAGCTTCGAAAGCCTCATTAAACTCTTTAAGTTTTTCCATACGTTCATTAACTAAAGCATCAGCAGCTTTTTTCTTTTCAGGATCAAGAGCTTTTTTAATATCTTCTTTAGCTTGTTCTGCGGCTTTCTTATATTCTTCCTGAAGCTTGGCAACTTTGTTGTCATCACCTTCTTTTTGAGCCTGATATATATCAGCTTTATATTGTTTTTCAGCTGCTTTGTAAGCTGCACGAAGATTTGTTGACTCAGGAGTTTCAGCTTCCGACATCAATTTGGCAATTTCGTCCTGTCTTTTGAGGTCTTCAATTCCAAACTCTTTTTGCAATTGCTTCATTTCAGGAGTTAAAGCATCTGCTTTGAGTTTTGAAATTTTATCATCGTATTTTTGATTGACGCCTCTTGCCTTGTAGTAATGTTCATTATCTACAATATCGCGTGCAATCATTTTCATTCTGTCCGGGCCAATATCAAATTCTTTTAAAGCTTTGTATTCAGCGAGTTCACGAATTTTTGCACTTGAATGTTCTTTATTGTTCCAGTCGATTTGTTCGCCTGTTCCAATTCTATTTTTCTTATTTAGATTTTTTGTAAATGCGTTATTGTACTCTTTTTCAGCTTCTGCTTTATTACAATCCTGACTGTAATAATCAATAAGAGCTTGTGTTTTTTCTTCAAGAAGTTTTTCTTCATCCGCAGTTGCATGACCTTCTGCAAAATATTTAGTATTAAGCAGCATTGGGTTGTCTTTTTTTAAGATTTCTAAGTTTTGGGCTTGTTTCATGATTTTTGCACGATAGGTGAAGCGTGTATAATCATTAATAAGCTCATCTTTATTTTCAATATATCTGGCTTTCAAATAATTTTTGTAGCCTTGAACTGCTTCTTCACGTGCAATTTTGTCAGTTGCAACCTGCTCAGGTGTAACTTTGGGTTTAAACTCTTCAAGTTTGTCCAAAGTTTCAACCGAAGTACCTTTTCTTTGCTCTACTTTTGTACCTTTACCACATAAGCTGTTAATAATTTGTTCTGTGGTGTAGGTTTTTTGCAAATTAGCAAACTGCTCAGGATTGTTTTTGATAAAGTTTTTCACTTTATCCGGACAAGAATCCCACTGAGCTTTGGTAATTCCATACTGGTGGTAGTTAATCTCGTTAGCACACATAATTGTCCTTTCTGCTCCTTTTACAATTGCAAAAAGCGCATTATTTTACTTCTCTTTTATATCCTTATTTCTATAAAGTTTTTATTCGGCACGAAATTGCGTAAAATTTAATACAAAAAATCAACATTTTTCATATTTCTTGCTATTAGTGCATTTCAAGCCTAAAATTCACATTTACATTTCTTAATATATGGACCTTTTGTATATATTTTCAAATTTGAGGGTATATTATATAATAATACATACTCGGTTTTCATAAAAACTCTAAAAGCTGGAAGCCGAATGTAACATTTTGTAAATCTTTAGCGAAAAACACTCAATTTTTTACTACATGCGACCGTTTATATATCTATATAGTCAAGATACGAGTGTTAATGTGCTATAAAAATATAACAAATAAAGAGGTTGCGTATGAGAAAATTACAAGCAAACAACAAAAGATTAGTACCTCTAATACTATGTTCAGTGTTAGTGTTGCAACAATCTTTGGCAAATCAGGCTTCAGCCGGTATGGTTACCGATGTTAACGGCAATGCTATTCCAACACATCCTGGAACCGGAGCTTATGAACTAAGACCAGATGCAATTAATAAAGATGCTCTGGTTGGTTTTAAACAGTTTCAAGATTTCAAGCTTTCTGAAGGAGAAATTGCAAACTTCATTTTCCAGGCTCTTCAACATGGAAGAGGACCAAATGGTGAACAACAACATATTTTTACTGACATCAATACCTTTGTAAACTTTGTTCAAAATCAAGGGGAAATCAAAGGTATTGTAAATGCTGTTCAGTCACTTGGAGGCGGGCTTAAATCAGACGGCAACCTTGTATTTATTTCTCCAAACGGTATGATTGTAGGTTCAAGCGGGGTTTTGAATGTTGGCTCATTACAGGTTTTAACACCTTCAGTAGGCGACTTCGACAAAATGAGAAACGGAATTCCTGACCCGAATTATACAAACTTCTCAGACGGTTCAACTCATGTACTCGCTCAGGATATTAACAAAACTTACAACCCAGCAGACCCAATGGCACGCTCCGGAAGCGGACAAATCTCTATTGATGGTAAAGTTTATGCAAGAGGCGATGTTGAACTTGCTGGCGGTAAAGTTGGTGTTGGTAATGGAGGACTTCTTATCGCTGGTTTGGGCAACAATACTCAAGTGCTCAAAAATCAAAACGCAGCAGACACTCTTTTCAATTCGCTTGTAAATGTTGACAACATGAATACCGGCAACGGCTTTGCTAATGCTAACGGTAAAATCGTCATAACTTCAAATGTAGGAACAAAAGTTGACGCTGGCGGAGCAATTAAAAACTTTGGAGCTAACAGTTCAACCACAATAACAAATACCGGAACTGAAGGTATCCAAATAAACGGTGAAGTTTCAAATCCAAATGGAAACTTAACCATTACAAACAAGGCCGGCGCATTAAATGTTGGAAATACTGGTGAACTTAAAAACAAAGGCACCATGACAATTACCAATGAAGAAAACGGCACAGGTCTTACAATAGACGGTACCGCAACAAATGACGGAACTCTAAATATTACAAATTCAAGCGGTGATAACGGTCTTAATATCGGCGGCAAAGTTACAAACAACACCGGCGCAGCAACTATTTTAAACCAAAAAGGCGGATTAAACGTTAATGACGGCGCAACAGTAACCTCTAACGGAACAAGCCTTGATATGGATAATTATGGCTCTGATGGTTTCAATATTGATGGTGATGTTATAAGCAATGCAGGAACTGCAGATTTATACAACCACGACAATGTATTTAATATCAATTCAACAGGGTCTGTTACCTCCAACGGTACGGATTTAAATATTACAAATGACGGCACTAACGGCTTGAATATTGCAGGTGAAGTCCTTAACAACAGTGGAACTGCGAATATTTTAAATACCGAAGGCGGTTTAAATGTTAAAACAGACGGGCTTGTTCAGTCTGACGGCGACGCTTTAAATATGACCAATAGAGGTCAGGGTGGCTTTAATATTGACGGCAGCGTGCTTAATAATGAAGGTATGGCAGATTTATTAAACACCGCTGGCGGCCTGAACGTTAATGCTGACGGAACAGTAACCTCTAATGGAACAAGCCTTGATATGACTAATAATGGAGCTGATGGGCTTAATATTGAGGGTAAAGTCCTTAACAACAGTGGAACTGCGAACATTTTAAATACCGAAGGCGGTTTAAATGTTAAAACCGGCGGGCTTGTTCAGTCTGACGGTGATGCCTTAAATATGACAAACCAAGGCAATGGCGGATTTATTGTCGACGGAACAATCCAAAATAATAAAAACATTGCAACATTAACAAATGAAGCAGGTGCATTCAATGTAAATGCAGGCGGGCAGGTAATTTCAAATGGCACAAAACTTGCAATGACAAACAGTGGCGCAGGCGGGCTTAATATTGCAGGGCTTGTAGATAATAATGCCGGAGAAGCCGGTATATCAAACATTAATACCGATGCAGGCCTAAATGTTCTAAACGGCGGTCGTGTTTCTAACGCCGGAACAAAATTACTTATGTCAAACAGTGGTAACCAAGGTTTAAATATCGCAGGAACTGTTGAGTCTACCGCAGGAAGCACTGAAATCAACAACATGGGCGGCGGTTTACACGTAACCGATACCGGACTTGTTGAAAACAGTGGTGCTTCCCTTGATATGAACAACACCGGAGATGGCGGCTTTACAATTGATGGTACTGTTAACAACAATAGCGGAACTGCTGATTTATACAACGAAAACAACAAGCTGCTGATTTCTTCAACCGGCCGTATTAACTCAAAAGGTTCCGAGTTAAATGTTACCAATAAAGGTACTAACGGAATGCATATCCAAGGTATTGTAAAACACCAAAATACTAACGGAAAAGTAAATTTCGTTAACCAAGATTCAAACATGGTAATCGGCCATGAAACTACTGAATTTAACATTGATTCAGATGCGGATGTTAATATTAAAGTTACAGATGGAAACATTTTAAATTACGGCGTTCCAAAAACTTTAATCAGAACAACAAACAAAGCTGATTTAAATATGGACGTACTTAACGGTTCTATTGGTGAAGACCTTGGGCTTTGTGATGGCGGAATTTGTACCGGCGTAGGCCCTGGCGAAAGAGATTTGACAAAATCAATTAATACCGAAGTTGACGGAAGTATTACCGCATACAGTAAAGGAAACGGTGCGCTTATTAATATTGCAAGCTTAGATAAGGATATGCATGTTAATAAAATCCATTCTGATGGTAAAGTAATCCTTCTTGCTGATGATAAATTAAATAAAGGTGCGACAGCATACGACATTATAAACACAGCAGATGACAATACAGTTGATCCAAACCTTAAAGGTAATGCCATTTCAGCTATTGCAAGCGGTAATATCGGCGAAAATAAAGATAACAAACTAACCTTTATTCAGACCGGTGCAACTGTTGACATTGCAAATGAAAACGATGATGCTTCAAAACCGCATGAACTTTACGATACACCAAAAATTTCAGCAAACGGCGGCGTTGAATTCCTCGCCATCGGAGATGTAAATATCAAAGGACTTGATAATGCTGATGGAACTAAAAATGATACAAATGTATGTACGATTGCATCAAGAACAGGCTCTGTCAATGCTGAATTTTCCGGAAATACCTACATTCGTGATATCACAGCCCAAGATGAAGTAAATGTTGTAAACAGAGGCCCTGAAATCTACATTGAAAACCTTGGTGGAGCACCTTCAAGATATGCTGAAACAGGAGATTACTACGGAAACTATGACGGAATCGTTCCGGAAAGAGCCAATATTAAAGCTCTTGATTTAGGAACTGTTGAAAACCCGAACCACACACCAAACTCAACAATTGTAATTAAAAATGGTACAATTAACGGTAAAGGTTCAACAAGCCACCCGGGACTCGACCAGGATGTAACCGTTACGGCTGATAACGCCTATGTCGGAGGTTACTACTTCAACATGGGTAAACACAGATATGATGATCCTAACAACCCGCAAGGCTTAACTACTGTAACAAAAGATGACCACACCAACAAATTAGTTAATGCCGGAGATCCTAATACTGATGTATCTATCAGAGGTAAAGCTGTAAGACCCGATGATGTAACTGAAATTGGAAGAAATCCTATTGAAAGAGATTACTATTATGCAGATCTTGACGGTGATGGAGAACCTGATGATGGTTATGATCCGGGTGAAAGCGGCAGCGGTCAGAAAGATGACCCAACATTTGACCCAGATAAAGAAACTGGCGATGACCTAGTAGTTCCGGTTCCAGGTGATGACGACGATGACGGACCAGTCCCTGGTGATGATGATGACGACGATGATGGTCCAGTCCCTGGTGATGATGATGACGACGATGATGGTCCAGTCCCTGGTGATGATGATGACGACGATGATGGTCCAGTCCCTGGCGATGATGATGACGACGATGACGGTCCAATCCCTGGCGATGATGATGACGGTCCTGAACCTATACCACCAACCCCAACTCCGGACTTCCCTGATATGGATGCCGCCAAGCAAACTTGGAAAAAAGAATATAACGATTATATTTCAGTAATCGACAAACGACAAAATATCAGATTCGATATTACAACAAACCAAAACCCGGTTGTATTTGAATCCTCACCGGAAGTTGGCGGTCTTCTGAACATATCAAGAGGCGGCGTCCAGTTAACTCATAACAAGTCACTAAAAGTCGGTGATATTATACCTGTCCATATACAATATGGTGATGTTGAAGTGAACGCAAATGTAAAAATTGTTTCAGCATCAGATGTAACAGCCGGAGCTGAGTTCGTTGACCTTGACCAGGCAACAGCCAACAAGTTATTATACTTAAGCTTATTAAAAGATGATGGCGGACAGCCTAAAGAAGAATATTACGCGAACACTAATTACATTGAAAATGAAAATCTTTCAACAACAGGTGTAGATGACTAAGTCACATAAAATAAACAAAAAGAGGTTAATAAAATCAACCTCTTTTTTGTTGAATAATAGATAAATTTATGTTATAGTTATTGAGTAGTACAGTTAAAATTTAATAGATATTTACGCCGAAGTGGTAGGAACACTATTGGCAGAAAAAAGTAAGAAAACGATTGAGTATCGTTTTCGTTCGTTCCGTCGTGGAACGTGCTAGCGTAAGCGGCGCACTTCCACCACAACGATGCTTAAGGGTACAGTTAAAAGTTAATAGATATTTACGCCGAAGTGGTGGAATGGTAGACACGTACGTTTCAGGTGCGTATGGAGAAATCTGTGCGGGTTCAAGTCCCGCCTTCGGCATTTATTTAATTATTAGAAGATTATAGTTAGGACTTATCACCCGTTGTTTCCGCGCCATGGGCGCTCCAACTGCGGTTATCTTCTGCATACTTAGCTGTAATGTTCATGTTACATACCTTTGCATACAGATTATCAAATTCTCACCTTCGTTTTTTATATGAAAATTGTTAAATTTTAGTTAATTATAGAAGCTTTTATGAATTTCAGAGCAATAATATAAGTGTTGAAGATAAAAGTTTAAAGATAAAAAACTGAAAGGAGCAAATTATGAAATTCTTAATTAAAAAATCACCGGACGGATTTATCAAAACTGTAAATGACGAAATCAGCTCAATATTAAACCGAAATTTTGACAGTCTTTTCCCTGAATATATATTCACCGAAGATATGGATAAACTTTCTATTCCGGTTGAAATTCAAGAAAAAGATTCCGAATATAAAGTTAAAGCTGAACTTCCGGGAGTAAAAAAAGAAGATTTAGATATAGACATTGACAAAAACCAAATTATTATAAATGCCAAAAAAGAAGCTGAAAATGAAGAAAATACTAAATCTTATAGAAAATCCGAATTCAGATACGGAGAATTTTCAAGAGCTGTATATTTCCCAATTGATATTGATGTTGAAAAGACGACTGCAAAGCTTGAACATGGTATATTGAAAATTACAGCTCCAAAAATACAAGCAGAAAAATCACATAACAGAAAACTCACCATTGAGTAATGGTAAAATCTATTAAAAAAGAGCAGCTACAAACTGCTCTTTTTTATTCTTAATTTTCAGGTTCATCTATATGTTCATGCTCATGACCATCACATTCTAGTGAAGCATCGAGTTTCTTTAATAAATCTTTATAATGGTACTGCATGGCATGCTCAGCCCTTTCATGAAGATTGTCAACATGAGTATGCATAGCAATTTCAAGATTTGCAAGTGAAGTATTATATTCATAAAGCATTTTTACATAGTGAATTTTAGAATTATTAAAGTCTTCACGAGCTTTTTGATACGCAATATAATCAGCTTCTTCATCATTATAAGCAGAGTTTACAAGATCAAAATTTTCTTTTGACTGTATTAACTTCTGCTCAGAAGATTTTACCTGTTTTTCCGAACGCAAAACATTTAAAAAGGCTTTTTTCACCGCAAAATATAAATTTTGTCTAAATTTTTCAATATCATTGGCAGCTATATTAACCTCTGCCTCAGCTCGGTCAATTTCATGTTTAAGCTGTTTTATATTAACTGCAGAAGACATATTCACAGACATCATAAGACTGCTGTTAGAATACTCTCGCGTATTATTAAAACCATAACCAACATTTCCTGTTAAATCCGGGAAATACTGTCTTTTGACTGCAATTAACGACTGTTTCATTGCTGAAAGAGTTGCATCTAGAACAGATAAATCAGGACTGTTTTTTTCCGCAATAGAAAATGAATCGTTCATAGTATAAGGAAGCTTTTTAATTTTAGAGGTTTCATTTTTTTCTATTTTCGTTTTTAACGCAACGTCAATAATATTTTTATCGTCTGTTGGCTTTGTCAAAATACTTTCAGGCATATAAACATCCGAAAAATTAAACGTATCTACTTTTTGTATGCTGAACTCCGGCGCCGGTGCAATATATAAAGAATTTGCCAAATCCGCTAGAGCAAGGTCATAGTTATTTTGCGCGTCAAGAAGTAGAATTTTTGCCTCGCTGAGATTTATTTTGGCATTTGTATAATCAGCCTTGCGATTTTTATCCTTTAGTGAAAGTTCATGAGCTTTTGTAAGATGGTCTTCATTTAAGTAAACATTATTTTTAGCTATTTCAACTTCCGACTGAGCTTTAAGAAGCGCATAATAATGTATTTTTACATCGTAAATGGTATTACAAATACTATCCAAAAATTCATATTCGGAAGCAAGTTTGTAAAATCTTTCCATCCTTATAATAGAATTCGTTTTACCAAAATTCCATAAAAGCTGGCTCAAATAAACATTTACTTGCGGAAGTTCTCTATTTGAGGAACCGTTATAATTTTTGTTGGAGTTGTAATCCTGATAAATACCCGCATCATATCCTAAATTTGGAAAATAAGCGGATTTTGCAATTCCAACGTTACTTATTGCAACTTGAAGATTGTAAGCTTTTCCTTTAATTACAGGACTGTTATTAATTGCGACACTTACACATTCATCTAACGAAAGCACTGCCCCTTCTTGAACTGAAGGTTCTTCAATTGCGCAAGCGCTTAAAGATATAAACAGAAATAAACTCCCAAATAAAATCTTTAAAATAATTATTATTTTCATAAGTTTCCTGATTTTTTATTTTACGGATTTTTCCATCTTTAAAATTCAACTTCTACAATTTTTCGTAAATTTTCAACAATTTTATCTGCGGTTGTAAGTTTCAGTGCAGTACTACATGTACATAGAAAATTTACACCTTTTTCAAAATCTTTTGGGAGAATTTTACAATTTTTAATTGCAAATTCGACCAGTTTCTTTTCTCCAGGATTTAAAACCCTGTTCAATGCAAAAATTATATCAAAATAACTTGCCAGAAAAGCTGATATTCTATGATTTATACTAACAAAATCATTTCTATTAACGGCTGACTCAAGCTGGTCATAATACGAAAACATAACGTCTTTAAGATAAAGAAAGTTTTTACGGATTATATTTTTTGCAAGCTTTTCTGGATATGGAGTTTCAGTAAGTTCCTGAATTGCTCTAAATTTGCCATTTCTGTCAAAAAGTATCTTAGACTTGTTAACATTGTCAACAAAGCAGGTTGTATAACCCAACGAAGCATTACAGTTAATCCAAACCCAATCGATATTAGCTTTTATGCCTTCAAGCGTTCGATACATAACATCAACGGGCTTACCTGTTTCTCTCAAATAAAAAACATCTCCGGTTTCAAAATAATGGTTATCTATTTCCGGATTGTCTGAATACTTTTCAGCGATTTCTTTTCTCGCTGCAACCTGAGGTTCCTTTTCACAGTAAATATAAATATCATAATCTGATGATACGTCATCATTTTTTACAACAGAGGATCCGCCAAGAGCAATGGCTTCAACTTCTTTAAGCTTGCTATAATCCTCAACCATTTTTTCAAGAATTTCTTTGGATTTCATATTAATTCTCCTGGTTATTTAAAATTATATACAAAAAATGGCTTGACACAATCTATAAATATGCTACCATAAAGTTAGTCGGAGCTAACATATGAGAATTAATTTTTACACACCTTTAAGTATATTAAATAAAACAAACGGTTACAAACAGAATTTTAACGCAAAAGAGGTTTCAAACGCGGCAAAATTAACTGAATATTCGGACTTACGAGTATTCCACCATCATATCTATGAATATAAAAAAGGTATACGAAATTTAATTCTAACAACAGAAAAAGCAAAATATAGAGATTCTATAGAAAAACGGCTTAATAACGAAAATATAGATTATGTAATCCACGACATAAACAACGGCAAAATAAATGTATATTTTGGCGAAAAAAAATGCGTTGACGTTGTCAAAACATTTAGTCCAAAACTTAATGAACTTACTGCCGAACAGGATTTTATATTAGGCATAATGCTCGGTTACGACAGGGTTAAGCAATGCGAAAGATACCTGAAAATTAAAAATAACGTAATCAGATTAAAATCAAACAGCCAGCTTGACAGTTAAAATTTTATTTAATACGTTTTAGAGATGATAAGAAGTTATTGTGCTCAACATCGCCGTCAGCTTTTATTAAAAATACCTGACAATCTTTTTCATCCGCGTCAATTTCCGGAAGCAGAGAAAGTTCGGCTGCATAATAGTTACTGTCGTTGCGGCCGCTTAACGGAACTCTGTTAGCAAGACTATTTAAAGAAATATTACGTAACGCGCCTGCAAAACCTTTATTTCTATTGCTCATTTTTGTATAAATTCTTAAAGAAGCATCACGGCTTTCCAAATCAAATCTGCCGACAATAAGAGAGCTTAGTTGGGCTGCTGAAGATTGAATTTTCATACGCTCAACGACATTATCTTTCATAAACAACTCGCCTGAAATTTTTTCAAACTTACCTTCCGGAACATTAACCAAATCCATAAATGTTGCAGGGCTAATCATGGCCAGCGGATTTCTGAAAAGAGCTGTGAATTTTAGAACATATTCAACTAGCCCGATTTTTTGAATTGTTCCGTTTTTGATAGCAAATTTAATTGAACCGTTAAGTTTCATACTGTCATCTGTATTTAGTTCAATTAAACCGCTTGCTTTGCCTGAAATTTCACGTTCTAAAGCCAGAAGCGAGGTTGCCATAATATCGCTGTTTACATCTTTAATACCAAGTCTTACTGAATAAAGATGCTTTTTCAAATCGCAAACAATTTTTGCAGAGGAAATTCCTTCTGCAATATCAAATTTATTTGACTCAACCTTCAACACTCCATTTTTATCAAGACTAAGGTTTGAAACAAGATTTGCAAAATCAATACCTTTATATGAACCTTTAACAACATTGAAAATACATTCTTTAATGATGAGCATGCCGGGATTAAATGCAACAACATCGCTGTCATCATCATCATCCATATCTTTAACTGATGTAAACGCAGCTTTATTAATTTCAGTGCTTGCATACTGGCGGTTGAATGAGGCCATAATTTTTTCAATATCAAGCTCATCAATTTTGAGTTTGATACTGTTTACAACAATCGGAAGCTTGATTTCATTCAAAAGATTACCGCTGACATCATAAGAAGTACGCCGGTATCTTCCGTTAGAACTCAAAATTATAGAGTCTTTATTTGTTTGAAGTTTTGCTTCTTTTATAAATAGACGCTGGGCTGGAATTCTAATATCTTTAAGCGTCATATCTCCTTTTATTTTTGGTACAGCACCCGTGTTAATATAACGGAGATTTCCGGCAATCGTACCTTTTCTAAAAACTTTTTGCTGCATAAAAATATTAAGAAATTCACTTGGAAGAGGTTTTGGAATATTAAACCCTAAATCTCTTATAAAGCCGTCAGTAATTCTTACATTGCCATCAAGAGTAAGTATTGGTTGAAGTTTAGAACCTTTATCAATAACTTCTGCAATATAATAATCTATGGTTTCAATGTTTATATTATCCCCTTCAAAATGCATAACAGCTTTAGCCGCCCTATCGTATGAAGCAGGACTCAACGATGCACCGTCAACAAGGAAATCTGAACCTTTAGCCAGTTTGCATAAGAAGGTCAAATCCATCTTTGTCCCCAAAGCTTCAAAAACAATACGAGCGCCGCCCTTTCCTATTATCGAGAAAGGATATCCTACAACTTTTGAAAGATATTGAGCTGCAAACTCGTTTGTAACAGTTGCATCAGTTGTTATGACGGTTTTTGCAGTTTTAAAATAATCGTAAATTCCACCATATATGTTAAGAGAATTTTCTTTGCCGGAACCGTAATATCCAACAACATCTTTTAATATTATGTCCTTGTTGTTAATCAAAGCCATTCCGGAATTGAGTTTAAGCGGAAGATTATTTAGCGGAATAAGTTTGCATGAAAAATTATTCAATGTGACTTTTCCATCAATTTTATTATTTGCAATAACAATTTTTGAATTAAAGCTTCCATTCAAATCCTTAAACCCAGCAAGCATTTCGCTTCCGTTGTTAATAATCAGATTTGATTCAATAATTTCAATAATGTCTTTTATATTGAAGTTATTTGCAGCAGCTTCCAAATAATACTGCTTTTTATTATCTGCATATGCGTTAACTGTTATTTTTGAACGGTTTATAAAAAATGCAAAGTTATCAACATTAATCTTGTGGTTTTCAATATAAATTGTATCTCTGTCAGCAGCCGCAATTATAACTTTTTTATTATTTTTCTCGAATTCAGTAAAGAATTTGAAATGAATATAATTTTTTGCATCCTGATTATTAATTTCGAAATCTTTTCCGCGTAATCTTATTGATGTATCGTTAGCCTTGTATGTAAAAAGGCATTCTTTTACAAACATTTTCGCACTGAACAAATCAATATCCCAATCAAACTCTGTTTTTTTATCCGGTCCTTTTTCAGCCGCCGGCATAAGAGAGGACAAAGCATCAATATCAGCAAAAATATAATCAGCACCCAACTGGTTGATAATAATACGTTTCTTAAAAATTTCCGATAGAGAAAGCTCAATACCGAAATTTTCAAGGTTAAAAACTTCTTTTTTGTCTTTAGAAAGAGAAACTTTAGCAACATTAAATCCTAAAACAGGAGTTAAAGAGGTATCAAGTCGGGCATTTTTTACTACCAAATCCACACCGGCATGTTTTTTTAAAACTTTTGAAACATAAGCAGTTGTTTTTGGACTAGCAACGGCATGCGGCAAAACTTCGAGATACAAAACAAATGGAGCGGCTGCTAAAAAAGCTGCGGTAATAGTTCCTGCTATTAAAAGTTTAACTTTTTTATCAATTTTCATTATCTCTTCCTAAGAATATTATAACATAAAATAATTTTATGCTAATATAAAATTATGAAGTATGTTATTTTGATTTTATTAATTTGTTTTGCATATGCAAATCCGACTTTTGCAATTACTGAAACGACACATAAAATGTCTGATGTAACAGTTTTCAGCGAGAAAAACAAGTTCGGTCTGAAAGATAATTTCGGCAATATTATAGCCGACGCCGACTACAAAAAGATAATCAGGCTTGGCGAAACTTCATGGATTATCCAAAAAGGAAACCGTTTCGGACTTATGGATTGTGATGGTAATATTTTAATCAAACCAAAATACAGGCATGCAGAAAGAGTTCTCGGAGAATTTATAAAACTAGGTAACGACAATGACTATGGAATTTATAACCAATACGGCGAAATTGTTGTGAAGCCTGTTTATACAAAAATTGATTTGCTTTTTGGCGGCATGTTTTTGACTTACAAAGATTTCAAATACGGTGTTGTTGATTTTGAAGGAAAACCTCTTTTAGAAAATAAATTTGATGATATTTACATGCCAAAGCCAAACATCATGCGTATTGAATACAACGGCAAATGGTACGAAATCGAACAGGTAACAGCAGATACTCTGACACTTCCGGCTGATATTCAGCATATCAAAGAAAATGAAAACTTTAAAATAACAGAAGTTCTCGCAAATCCATTACCTGCAACAGGATATTCAGTTGTTACCGCAACTGACTACTTTATCAAACTTTTTTCATCTATTTCTCCCGCCTATGAGCAGACTATCGATGAATTAATGCTTTCACAGGGGGCTGATACCATAACTATATTCACAAAAGCAACCTGGATTCCAAAGTTTCCGTTTACTTATGCAAAAAAATATTATATTAACCTTAGAACACCAAACAACGGTCCGCTTTCTGATGTTAAGAAAAAACTTAAAAATGAAATGATATAATTTATTTATTTTTATAATACAATAAGAAAAAATTATTATAATTTTGTTTTCGCGTATAAATTAAGAGAAATTTAAACAAGGAGTTTCAATGAAAATTACACCTGTAAGTCGTGATGTAAATTTTGGACGAATGCTAAATAATGAAGAATTAAAAGAGTATGAAAATGTTCTTGAACAAGGTAAAAAAATCGTAGGACAAACCGGAAATTATATTTTTATTATGCCGACGCAAAGCCTGCCTCAAAGTCCGGAAATGAATACAGGTATCGGGCATTTGACAGACAAAACAACCCAGGAATATATAAAATACTTGCACTCAATGCTGGGGTTTAATGTCAGAGAAGACTTGCCTCCCGGTCAGATTACACCTTATGCAAATAATTTTTTCTGTAACTATCAAAGTACATCTATAGCTTTGGGTGACCAAAATATAAATCCTCAGCTTTTAACAACTGATGAATATGCAAATTTGCTTACTAAAGAAGATGTTAAAGAAATAGTTTCTTCAAACAAACGCCCTGACAAAGACAGATTTGCAAATTTTAACAACATTATGGATGAAAACGGAGGACAAAACCAAGCTTTGAAAAAAGCCTATAAAAAATTTGAGAGCCTAATAGATTCTCATCCTCTCAAAACACGCTATAAAAATTATATAAAAGAAAACTCAGAATGGATTGACTTTTTATACAAAGACAAAGGTGATTTTTTCAAGTTCAAACAATTTTTAGCTGACGAACACCATGCCAAAGGTAATGAATTTCTGCATTCAATAGGCGTTAAATCTTGCGGTGATTGTCTAATAGGAGCAACCCCGGAAGAAGTAAAAGCTCGACCTTTTGCTTTTGAGCTTGATTGGAATATGGGTTGGGTGCTTTCAACGCCAAATATTGAAAAAATCCTGGACCCTTCATGCGATGCTCACAAATATATGAAATATAAAATTCAAAACTTTGCACGCAGATATGACATGCTCCGCATGGATGTCGGCTGGGCATATATTCAGCCAAGACTTTTTAAAAACTATAATCCATCGGAAATAAAAAAGCCCTATTTCGGTGATAAAATAATGAACCTCATTGAAAACTGGGTAAAAGAAGTGAAAGGAAACGATTTTGACCCCAAAAACATAATATGGGAAGTCGAGGCCGGACCTGGTGATTTTGAATGGGAAAAGAACGGAAAAATGATTGAACCTCTTCAAAATCGCGTAAAGATTTACAGCTCAATGTACATGTCTGACAATTGGGCTTCAAATGACGCTTTTTTAAAACGCAATTTTGGTGCTGATAATTTTATTATCGGACTCGGCAATCATGACCATCAGCCAATCAGAGAAATTGCAAATGATATCCCGTATCCCCAAAAAGCAGGCGATAAAATAATTTATGAACACCCCAAAAAGAATTCAATTGCCCCACTTGCAAAAATTTTCAATATGGACGAAAAGCTTTTAGAAGACCCGGTTGAATATAGAAAAACAAAATCCGCAGAACACATGATGGCAAAACATACAATGTCATTCTTCATGGACGACTTTGGATATAATGTCAGGTTTGATAAGCATTCCTTCAATTGTGAAGACACACCAACAGAAAATTATGCTCACAAAATTCGATATGATTGGAAAAAACAATATCACGATGCTGTAGAATCAGGGTGGGGTGCGAACAAAATGGATAGCCTTGAAAGAATTTTCAAAGCCAAAGGCTATGATAATACTAACCCTCAATTATATAAGCTGATTGTAAAATACCGCGATATATTAAATGAAAAAACAGTTTCAAAGGAAACAGCGCCAGCTTCAGAAACCGCTCAGGAAGCTTCCGAAACCGCAAAATCCATTTTTAAAAATAAATATTTTATACCGTTTCTAGCTGCCGGAACTCTTGCAGTTGCAGCAGGCGTTCATTATTACATAAAAAAACACAAACCAGAAATTCATGAGAATACCGACACCAGACCAAGTTTAGTAAAAACAGCTTAAAAAGTTTATTTGTGGTATTATTCAATTGCAGTTATATTTTGGGAGAAAAATAAATGAAAAAGTATTTGTTTTTGATAATGAGTCTGCTAATTTTCTGTAATATTGCGAAGGCTTATGAATGCGATCAGATGGTTTTAAATTCAATTAATGACAAACAAATAATTGATTACAATCCTTTAACTAAAAAATGGTCAAGAAATCTGGGCTTAAACGATTACGTCTTCACAAAACACATAACTATTGGCACCGGCGGATTTTCAGAGTATATATACAAAGACAAAACTTACGATACAAATTCAACATATGAATTTTTGTATTACACAAAATTATATGGATATAATGCCCATCAAATGAAATTTTTTGAGCTACTGTTTGACGGTAACGAATTCACCAGACGAGATTTAACAAAAGAAGAGGTTCAATATCTTTTCCCTGATGTTCAGATAATTATGGTGTCGGAATTCACAGATAATGAAATTTCAGTGGAACTTCCAATATTTCACAAAAAAGCTTATATGATTTTAAATGATACTGACCGAGACTTTTACAAATATCAATTTGAATATTATAAGGGTCAAAGTCTGTTTAATAACATTTTTGAAGTTAATATGCCACGCGTAATGGTTTATTCACACTTCAAAAGCCGCGACGAAATGTTTCCAATATTGAGGATAAACGTCAAACCTAAATTTCCTTTTGGAAATAAAGCAAAAACTGATAAAGAACAGAATTTATAATCTTTTTTCAATAATTCTTGCTGCATCAGCAATAAATTCTTCGCAAGGACGGGTTTTATAATATGTTTCAGTGCGCTTGGAAGGTACAGGATTGTCTTCACCTTCCGGCAGTCCTAGAAGTTCGCGGCATATGATTGTTCCATGTTTTTGTTTGAATTCATGCGCAAGTTCTTGTATAAGTGCGTAATGTTTTGCTTTTGCTTCATCGTCACAATTTGAAATATATCCATGCTTTAATCCGGCAATCATAAACATTGCACTAACAGCTCCGCAAACCTCCCGTAGTCTTCCCATCCCGCCGCCAAAGGAAGAAGTAAGCTTCAACGCTGTTTCAAAATCCATATTCAAATCCTTACAAAATGCACAAAAAGTCGATTGAGCACAATTGTAACCGGATTGAAATAATTCTCTTGCACTTTTTTCATGATTTTGCATATAATAATAATATAATAAAAATGAAAAAGAGTCCTTAATAGCTCCTTTGGAATTAAGAATAGCTGCAAGTTAAAAGTATTCAGTTTTAAGTATATTAAATCATTCTTTTGTAATTAAAACAATTAGCCGAAAGAATATTATTTTAAAGTTCTTTACCAAATAAAAATCTTGGTTTATAATTGATTTATGGAAAGAAATTTGGTAAAAATTCAAAACCTTTTAATTGATACATTTACTTTTGAAGAAGCTATTGAATACGCTCAAAAAGGGCAGGTTGTAACACTTAACCCTGAAATGATAGATGCAGCTTCTAAAAATACTGATTTAGCAAATATAATCAGAGAGGCAGAACTTGTTATTCCGGATGGAATAGGCGTTCAGCTCGGCTTAAAAATTCTTGGTCATGATGTAAAGCGTATTGCCGGAATTGAATTCGCCAGAAAAATTCTAGAAAAATATACACTGATTGGTAAATCCGTTGCGCTTGTAGGGGCAAAACCTGAGGTTATCGAAAAAACCGTTCAAAACTTAAAAAAAGAAATTCCCGGAATAAATATTGTATATTATCATGACGGATATTTTAATGACGACAATGAAATTTTAACATGCCTGCAAAACTCTAGTCCGGATGTAGTTCTTACAGCTCTCGGCTTTCCAAAGCAAGAAGTGTTCAATTACAAAGGGAAAAAACTTCTCTCCGAAACTCTTTTCATAGGTGTTGGCGGAAGTTTTGATGTATGGTCAGGAACTGTAGAAAGAGCGCCGGAAATTTACCAAAAATTATGCATTGAATGGCTTTACAGAACAATTAAGGATCCGAAACGCTTCAAACGCATTTTTCCGACGCTCCCAATGTTTGTCCTAAAGGTTTTAAAAGAAAAAGTTACAGGAGTATAAAACATGCTTAAAAAAAACGAAGTTGAAAATCTCAAAAATCTCTGCAAAGAAAACAGACAAAATATCCTTAAAATGGTTCATAACGCATCTTCAGGTCATATTGGCGGAGCGTTTTCGGCTGTTGAGATACTAACTGTTCTTTTTCACAAAAGCATGAAAAATGCAACTCAATGGCATAGAGACACGGATTTTGAAAAAAGAGACCGTTTTGTTCTTTCTAAAGGTCATGCCTCAGCCGCATATTACTCAATTATTTCACAATTGGGTTACATTGAAAAAGAAGAACTTTTAACTTTCCGAAAATTTGGAAGCCGCCTGCAAGGCCATCCAATGCCTGTATGTCCGGGCGTTGAAGTTGCAACAGGCTCATTAGGCCAAGGGCTTTCTATTGCCTGCGGAATTGCTATTGCGCTCAAACTCGATAAAAACCTCGCAAATGTTTTTGTTCTTATGGGTGACGGTGAACTTCAGGAAGGAAATGTTTGGGAAGGGTTCATGAATGCTGCACAGCATAATCTTGATAATCTGGTTGCAATAATTGACAGAAACAGGCTTCAAATTGACGGCTGCACGGAAAATATCAAATCTTTGGATCCGCTTGATGAAAAAATTAAGGCCTTTAACTGGAATGTAATCGAAATTGATGGTCACGATATAGAAGCCATTTATAAAGCACTTGAAACAGCTAAGAAAAATACACGCCCAACAGCAATCATCGCAAACACAATTAAGGGTAAAGGCGTAAGCTTTATGGAAAACAACGCCGGATGGCATGGCAAAGCTACAAACCAGGAAGAATTTGAAAAAGCAATGAAAGAACTTTCTTAAAAAGGATTTAAATGATTTACGACAAAATCGAAAATATTGATTTGTATAAGTTAGACAAAAATGCAGTTGAATTTATAAAGAATTTAACTCCTGATATAGAATGCAAAAAACATATTATAACCGAAAATGTCTACGCAAATATTGAGGAATACAAAACAAAAGAACAAGGATTTTTCGAAGCACACAAAGATTATATTGATATTCAAATACTTCTTTCCGGAGAAGAAATCATTGAATATACACCGCTTGACGGTCTTAAAATAAAAGAAGACTACAATCCTTTCCGTGATATTGCATTTTATTTTGATGGAACTAACCCTGTTCTACCAATAAAACTTATTCCCGGATTCTTCACTGTGTTATATCCTAACGATGCGCACAAACCGCAAATAATCAGCAGCTCATCGCAAATTGTTAAAAAAGTCATTGTAAAAATAAAAATAGGATAACGGAAAAGTCAAAATCATTGCGTAATTGTGAGCCGAACGTTAGAGAAGGCGCGGCAATCCAAAATGCATATTGTTTAAAAACTAACTTTTTAGTTACCATATTTTTATTTACATATTTTTTTGCTGAAAATCTTTAATCTGCTTCCTGGTCAAATGGTCAAGCCCTGGTTCTACATATTTTTTCATAATAACTTTTTCAACAAAAATATCAATCGGCTTTATGAAAAGTCCAAGCATGACAAATCCGCCAATAGTCTTTTTCATTTTTGTTTTAAATATATCTGCGGCTTCAACTTTGTTTAATATATCTTTTATTGCCAGGTCTTTTGCATTTGCCTTAAATTCAGAATCCTTCAAATACTTTGATTTTAAAGCTTTGAATTCATTATATAATTTATCAGTTAACTTTGCAGGCTTTTTCGTTTCATCTTTAACTAAATCTGCACGGATTTCGAACAAATCGTCGATTTTCTTTTCCATATATTTATGAATAATTTCACGCCTACCGGCACCTTCTTTTCCCATTTCTTCAGGGTGACGGCCTCCAAAGATTAAATTAAAGAATTTTTTAACAAAGTTTGTATTCTGATGCGTTCTTGTAGTTTGGTCAATAAAGTTGTCAAGAGAAACTCTAAATTCCTCTTTAAAAACATCTTTTTTATTGTCATACTTGGCAAGCTTTCTCCGCGACATAAAATCAGAGAGGAATTTCGTAGATTCTTCCTGCGTTTGAAGCGACAGCTTGGTATCAGATTTTCTTGCAAGAATAGATGCGCCTTTTTGCCCTGTGTGAACTGCTATTATTGGAAAGGCTACACTTGCAAGAGCTTGAAATATTGCTTGTTGAAAACCTCTTTTTGCATTAGGATCATATGTTTCTTTGTTATTTCTGTATTTGTCGTAAATATCAGCTCCAAAATACATCATTGCAGGATACCAGAGCATCGTCCCTAACTTTGGAGCAATATCCATAACGGCAGCACCAATATCATTTGTAAATGCAAGACCTCGAATTGGCCATTTCATCAACGGGTCATTATAAATCGGTTTCTCTTTTGACTTTTCAAAAGAAGGGTCTGCTCCTGTATTTGTTGTCTTTTTTTGCGTAAATGTTTGTGATGTTCTGTTTGTAGGGGTAAAATTTGGGGTTAAATTAATCAAGATGTTTTCTCCTCAAAAGCTGTATTCTATTGTCTGAATAATCATGCCTAATTTCGAAACTTATTATATATCAAAACTGCAACATAAAATAATTTGCGGGGCGTTTGGTAAATATTTATTAAGATTTTACAAACAATTAATTTCCACTACCACATTTTGTTTTACAATTCAAGAATGAAAGTTCCTAATATTACCCCAAAACTTCCGTCAAGAGAAACTTTACATTACAAATATTTAAACCCCGATTATTCTGTACAGGCTGTCTTAACCCTGGATAAAAAGACAAAAGAATTCATTAGTTATCAAAAATATACAAAAGAAAATCCATACCGTGGTGAATATGACACCTTTAATGATAAACCCATTAAAGCAAAACCGATTCGCCATAAACCCGGGGATGAATTTACAACCAAATACTTAAACAAGGACTTAAAAACAGTAGATATGGAAGTAAAATACCGCTGGATTGATGACAACGAATATGAAGTAGTTGAAGTTAAAAAATTCAGCCAAAACGAAACGAAATGACCAATTTAACTACGTTTAAATTTCCGGGTATTCCAAATCTTCGGGCATCTCCGGAATATTTTTAGTAACATTGGCGCCAAGCTTTTCAATTTTTTGAATTTGCGTGATTATATTGCCGTTTCCCTGAAGTTTTTTAAGCGAGGTATTGAGATTGTCGCGAATTTTTAAAAGCTCAGTCAAAAGAGCAGCGAATTTGTCATGAACACCGGCGCAAAGCCTTGCCATTTCAATAACGTTTTTATTTTGCTTGTCAAGCTGGTGAAATGCGTTAATAATCTTCAAAGCAGCAAGAAGCGTTGAAGGTGAAACCGGCATAACTTTGTTTTTCCAGGCAAAATCCCAGAGCGCGCAGTCATCACAAAACATCATTGAATAACAACCTTCTATCGGAATAAACATCAAAACATAATCCGGTGATTTACCTTCTGCCGAATAATCACGCTTTGCTAGCCCTGTGATATGAGCCTTTGTAGAGTCAATAAACTGTTTTAAATGAATTTCCTGTTCGGCTTTGTCTTCAGCATTAACATAACCGTACCAGGAGGCAAAAGAGGTTTTGCTGTCAATAAATATACATCTGTTTTCAGGAAGATTAACAACAGCATCAGGTCTGCCTTCTGCTGTGCCTTTTTGAATGTCAAATTCTTCCCCTTGCCTTAATCCAGACGCTTCAAGAACCTTTTCCAAAACAATTTCCCCCCAGCGTCCCGAGGTTTTGTTGTCAGATTTCATTACATTCACAAGATTTGAAGTATCCTGAGAAATCCTGCTTCCGGCTTCAATAAATGTTTTAATGTTCATATCAAAGCGGGTAAATTTTTCATTTTCAACTTTGAAATTTTCTTCTGTTCTCTTTTCAAAATCTTCGATTTTTTCTTTAAAACGTTTGAAAAATTCGTCAAGTTTTTCTTTATTTTGCTCGCTCAAATTGGCCGAACTTTCCTGAACAACTTTATTTGCAGTGTTTTCAAAATAAAGCTTCATCTGTTCAAACATTGAATCAGAATTATTTTTCATCAATTCAAGCATTGCATCAGTGTTTTTTCTCTCGTTTTTACGGCTCAAGTGCTGTGGAATATATACCGCAATCCCGCCTAACACAAATCCAGCTATGAATAAAATAACTTCCATTAAAAAATCTCCCTCTTATAAACGAATTATACCACAATCAGATTACATCAAAAATATTATAGAAAAATTTACCCTGCAAAAAATCAACCATGCCGCAAACCATGATGCAGCCATGGATTGAGACTTTTTCTCAATCGAAAGATTTAGAACGCTATCTCGAACTCCCATGCCTTCAATATCAATCGGGGCATGGATGAATTTTACCAGTTAAAAGTTGTAGTATGAATAATGTAGAGAACGCAATTAAAAAAATTATAAAGGGGAAAGATGATGAGAGAGTTTAAAAGAAAATCAAGAATTTTGTTAGTTGACGACAACGCCGAACATTTGAGAGGTGTAAAAGAGCTAATTAATCTTGAAACAAGCTATGATGTTGTTGGAGTTACCACCAGCGCAAACATTGCAATTAACTTAATCAAAAAATATCATCCCGACATTGTGTTGATGGATATTAATATGCCGGAAAAAGACGGCTTGCAGGCTATCCAGGAAATAGAAAGACTTGAGCTTGATACAAAAGTAATTGCATTAAGCGGTTACGACGATTCAGACTTAATATTCCGCGCTATGAAACTCGGCGCAAAAGGTTATGTATTAAAGACTATGGCTTCTGCACAATTAATTTATGCTATCGATGAAGTTGCAGCAGGAAAAGTTTATTTGCCGTCAGCACTTTCTTCAAGATTTTTCGAATATTTTCAGCGTTCTTTCAAAAACGAAACAGCGGCTGTTCAGGAAGAAAACCTTCTCACTTATCTTACCTCCCGCGAAGAAGAAGTTTTGGATTTACTTACACAGGGTAATAACTACAAGGGTATTGCGGCAAAGCTTTTTATCTCCGAAACTACAGTTAAGACACACGTAAACAACATTTTCCAAAAATTGCAGGTAAACGACAGAACGCAGGCAGTACTTTATGCATTGAACAACGGTTTTGCAAACAGAAGAAGACGCGTAAAGGCTGCGGTTTAAGAAAAAATGCAGTAAGTTTGTAAAAAGGTTTGACTTTTATTTAAGGTCAGACCTTTTTTGAAAAATACAGCTATCCAAAACGGGGATAAAAACTAAATGCAAGACGAATATATTAAAAATCAGGCAAGATGCATTGCTCATGAAATACGCAATCAGGTTTCAATAAGCGATGTCTATTGTGAAATCATAAGAAAACATCTGCAAAAAAATAATATAGTAATACCCTCTGTGGAGAATGCTCTCAACTGTATTCAAAAGTCTTCAAAAATCATAAATAATTCTCTTTTGGATTTGAAATCATTAAGCACATATGACTTTAAAATACTTGACTTAAACAGCCTGCTTTTACAGGCAATTGAGATGGCAAATGTCTACATTCATGACAAATGCATTGAAATAACATTGCATACGGATGAAAACTGTCAGGTTGAAGTAGATGAAAACAAATTTCTTGCCTGCGTGATAAATCTTTTAAAAAATGCAATTGAAGCAATTGAAATTTCAGGCTGGATAAAAGTTAAAGCAGAAGTTCATCAGGATTTTGTACAGATAAAAATCTCAAACAACGGTGCCAAAATTCCCGAAGAATTCGTAAAAAACATTTTTGATGAAGGCCGCACAACAAAAACTTACGGAAGCGGGCTCGGCCTTTTCATTTGTAAAAACAATTTTAAATCAATGGACGCTGAGCTGAAACTCGTTAAATCAAACGAAGAAGTTACAGAATTTGAAATAAAATTGCCCGTTAAAAGTTCTTAATAATATATTAATAAAATCCGCAAATATTTTTGCTTCCTGTTTTTTATATTAATATAGGGAAAATTACGGGAAAAATATGGATTTTTTTAATTCACTTACACAAGTCGCAAAAAACAACAAAAATTTCAAAAAATGGGAAGAACAACAGTCAGACACTCAGGCTCAGCGTGAAGAACTTTACAAACGCAGAAAATATTCCGAAGCCGAAATTGAGCATGCGCGCCAATTAGGGGACAGAATTATTGACGTTGTTGATATTATGGATAACCACTCGGAAAACGTCGCTGAAAACGTCGAAACAGCCGTTGAACCTATTGTTGGACTTGCACCGTTAATCCCTACTATTCCAGCAGCGTTTTATTACTTCAAAAAAGTTCTTAAACCGGCAGGAATAGCTATTGATAAAATTGAGGAAAAAACACTAGGCGAAAACGAAAAAGCAAGAGCCTTAGCTGAAGAAATTACCAATGAAATCCACAAGACAAGACCACACAAAATCGGTTTTTACTACTGGGATTTTACATCAAAACGGGCAATTGATAAAATTCCGAATGCTAACTTAAAAGCTAAAGCTATGGAGCTTCATAAGGAATATACAAAACAGGCAAAACCTTATTTAAAAAAAATGAAGGGCGGAGCTTTTGGCGTTGTGGCGCTGTCAATTGCGTCATTTATAGGCGCAAACATTTATGCTGCAAAACTTCAGGTTGACAGTTCAAAAATCGCGCGCTATCAGGCTCGAAAACTTCTGGAAGACCCGAAGGCTTTTGTAAATTACACACCGGAACAGATTGAGGCTGCTAAAAAATATATTGAAGACCATCCCGAACTTAAAAAAGAAAACAAAAAAGAAAAACTTAAAAGCGGAATGGTAAAAAGTATTATAAATATTCTGAAAGACCGCAAAGCATACTTGAATGCCAAAAAGAATGACACTGATGAATCTAAAAAAGTTGCAAGAACTCTGAGCCCTGAAGAATTGATTCAGGCGAAAAAAGATAAAGAAGTCATCCAGCGTTCTGTCAGAATTATAAATAACGAAGCTGAAAAGTATTCTGAAAACATGGAGGTTGCAGCAGGAATTATTTTAGGCTCAACTCCGATTGTCGGCGGTGCAATAGGCTGGTTAACCGGTATCCTGATGAACAAAACTGGTTTGACCGATAAAATAGTTTCCAATATAGTAAACAAAACAGGAACCGAGGAAGCTAAAGCCGCTTATCAAAGATTTAAAGAACTAAAAGCAGGCGCTCCCGGCTATTCAGCACGCTGGACAAAGTTTGTAAAAAAACTTATGGACGAGAAAGAGCCATTAAAAGCTGCGGCGCAAGAGACCGAAAAACTTGGAAAAGCTCAGAAAAAAGCAGCCACCTCCCTAATCTTAAACAGAGTTAAAAAATCTTTTGCAGCCGGAATGTCGCACAAATGGTTTAATGCAAAAATTATCGGATTAATTGGCGCACTTGTTTCATCAATTCCGGCATCTTTAATCGCACTAAAACTTCAAAAATCTTCCGCCCGCGCAGGCCGCTATACTGCAAAACGCGAACTTGAACAAGACCCGCGTAACTTTATCGGCTACACCGATGAAGATTTTGAAGAAGTGAAGGACGTTAAAGGCAAAAAACAAACTTTCGGAGAAAAAGTCAAAGAATATGCATTGTTTATTCCGACAGTTTTGAAACAATATTACGCCTACGACAAATATAAAAGAACTGAATTTAAAGAACATCAGCTTTTGATGGACGAACTGAAGAAATCGGAAGTTTCAGAAGAGCAGCTTCGCGATGCCAAGAACTTGCAGAGAAAATTGTTTAATACATTTGAAAAAGTTGACGACAATTCTCAAACATATTCGGAATCAATGGAAGCCGCAATCGAAATTTTACAGCCGTTTGCACTCAGCGCCGGCGTTCTTACAATGATGTCACCGCTGATTTATATGGGTATTCAGGCAGCGCGGGGAAAAATTACCGCTGCAGAACTTTTGAATAAGTTTGTGGACAAACTCAGCAAGGCAAGTAATTTCTTAAAGGGCAAAAAGTTCAAAAAGTATCTAAATGACGTTGCTGAAAAAATACCGCATAAAGTCGGCAATGTTGAACTTCAACATAAACCGCTTGCGTCAATGCTTGCGCATATTGATTTCAAAAACGATACAATCGGCGAAGTCGGTGCAAAAATTTTCAAAAATATTCAATCCACCTCCGGTTCTTTCCGCTTGATGAACAATTTTGAACAGGTTCGGCTTCTTGATAGTATAGAAAAATCAATTAAAAACACAACAGAATATTTTGATTACCAAAATCCTGAAATTACTAAATTTTTCAATATTCTAAAGCATCTGAAAAGCGATAAATGTAATCCGCGCCTGCGTGCAGACATGTTAGATATCTTAATTAACAACACTGATGTCATAAAACGCATGCCGGAAGCAAACTTCAAAGCCGCAATGATGAAATATGCAGATTTGATTTGCGAAGCTGCCGGTGAAGATAAGATTAGAAATTTTGCAAAACATTTGCCGGATTTAGCTGAAAATATTGGTGAACAATTCCCCGGAATTGAAGATTTCATCTATAAATTTGCAAACCGATACTCTACCGGCGCTCAAGATATGACGATTTTCGATTTACAAGCGTTCAAAAAAGCTTTTGTTGATTTAATCGACAAAAAAACTTGTGCAAAAGCGTCAGAAGACTTCAACAACATATTAGCGAAAATCTTTTCAAAAGAAGCTTTCCCGTACAAATTCCCTGATATTCCGGTTAGGATTGATGAAATAATTAAACACGTAGATAATATAGGACGACTTGAACCGAAATTTGACCCGACTCGTGCAATTTCAGGCAAAGCAGGCGCCCAAACAGCTGAAGCCGCCGAAGGTTCATTAAAATCAATTATAAACAAGTATTCAGACCCTGCTGAATATGTGAAAACTCTTAAATCAAAAGTTGAAAAAATGACCGACGATGAATTCTATGCAATGGTTGATAAAGCAGGTTTTTCAAGTATGGACAAGAAGGCAATGCTTGAAATTCTTCCAAAAGTTGAAAAAATTATCAATAATATTCCAAAAGACGAACTCAAGCGTATTGGCGCGGCTTTGGCAAAAGAATTCAAAGAACATCCGGATGAATTTATGAAAGCCTTAAAATCCGGACAATTAGCTGCAGCATTTTTGACAGATTCGCTGGTTAAAACAGCAGCAGCAGTCGGAATAAGCTGGACTGCATTGAATATTGCGCTAATTTGGATTATTCAAACCTGGCTTGCTGATATTCAGTTGAAAGCCGGACGCTTAGGCGTTATGAAGGCAATCGAATCTCTTGAAGATCCGGCTTATTACGCTGATATTGAACCTTTAAAGGCCGGGTCTCCCGATAAAACTCCGGACGCTTCAACCCGGTCAGCAGCATCTGTTGAAAACGGGAATTTATTGAAAAAATTTCAAAGATAACAAAAGGCTCTTTTAAAAAAGAGCCTTTTTATTAAATTATGACGATTCAAAGAGTAAATCTGATTACTTATCTGCAGGTTGAGGCTGCGGAGGTGTCATCGGGCAAGGGCATTTGCATTCTTTTTTGCATTTCTTTTTAGCCTTTTCAAAATTTTTTCTTCCTTCTTCCTTCATCTTTTTTAGTTCTTTTTTCTGTTTATCAGTAAGAATTGCTTCGAATTCTTTCATATTTTTAATACGAAGTTCATGAGCTTGTTTTCTCAAATCTTTTATCTTAGCGTTTATCTCCGCGATTTTTTCCTGCTGCATTGCCTCAGCCATGCGGGATTTAAGAACTGCTTCTTTTTCAAGTCTTAACTCCCTCATTTTTTCCATGATTGGCTTCATCTCTTCATGTCCCTTCATGCGGAGCTGTTTTGCAAGTTCTTTTTGTTCATCTGTCAATTTAAGCCTTTTTTCGAAATCAGCTTTAGCTTTCGGACATGGCGGCGGAGGCGGGGCATCAAACTCTGGTCTGCCTGGTTTTACATCAGGTCTTTCAGGCAAAGCTGTTTGAGCCTGTTCAGTAACTTTTTTAGCCGGAACTGTGGCTGTGTCAGCCGCGATTGCGCCTGTCAGAGTGAATGCAAACAATGCTGCTAAAATTAAACTTTTTTTAATCATGCTGTTTCCTTTCTTTTTTACATTAAATCGTATAACTTGTCTGCCAATTCTTTTTTTGCATTGTAAAGCCTTGATTTTACAGTACCCAAAGGACATTTTAATTTCTTTGAGCAGTCTTCATAACTCAAGCCTTCCACTTCACAAAGCAATATTACTTCTTTGAATTTTGGTTTCAATTGTTCAATAGCTTTTATAATTTGTTTTTGCCTTTCTGTTTGTATAAGTTTCTTTTCCGGTGTAGACTTTTTTTCTTGTATCAGAACAAGAACTTTATCGTCTGAAGTTGTTATGTCCTGTTTTTTTCTGTAAGAAGATTTCAGGTAATCTTTTGATACATTTTTTGCAATTGTCTTTATCCACGCCGAAAAAGAACCTTGTTCCTTGTATTTTTCGGCATTTTTCCAGACTTTTATATAGACTTCCTGTTCCAAATCTTCGTTGTCTGCCTCTTTGGTAATAAGTCTTATTATATTTTTAACATTTTGTTTGTTATTTTTAATTATTTCGTTAAGATTCATTATTCCACCAGTAAAAAGCCGTAGGAATCAACAGGAAATCCTAAATCTTCCGCACTAAGCGTTTCACCGTACTGAATATAATCCATTAAATCCTGGTTTGTACCTACTACACCTATTGAAGCTCCGCCGATTACAAGAGCAAAAAGTATGCATGCAACTTTCAGGTTGTTAAACGCCGTTTTCTTTTTCTTGTAAAAAGGTTTAACTTCTTTAATTAATTCCGAAACCTTCTCCATCTTTTCCTGCTCTTTGCGGCAGTCCGCACAGACTTTTAAATGTTCGTATAAGGTATTTTCGTCTGCGAAAGTGAATAATGCTTCGTATTTATTACATTTTTCTTTCATTGTTGTAACCTCTATACCATTATAACGAATTTGAATTTAAAAAGTTCATTTTTTTCTATAAAGGTTGCAAATATTAATATTTGTAATAATATTTTTGATGGTAGCAAAAATTTTTCTTTACCATTTTTATACACTTGCGGAATTATGAACTCAAACATAGCAAATAAATTTAAAAATATCTGTGACCATCTCGGCAAAAATAACAAGCCGACTTATGTTGTTATGGCAATTGCGGCAGTAAAAGGTATTTGCCGTCCGACCTTCACGATGATGGACAAAAAAGAAGACCCAAAAACAAAAAAATATACAGCAATTCGTGAAGGTTTAACAGAACTGATTGCAATACCTGTTTATTGGGGTTTGGGAGAACTTTCCGCAAAGGTTGCAACAAAACATCTTCCAAAAGAACTTCAGAAAAAGGGGGCAAAAAATGCTATGTTTCTCGGGGTTTGCACAGCAGCACTTTTAATAATCCCCGGTCTTTGTTCTGCCGTAATAAAACCGATTATGAGCACTTTTTACCACGACGGAGCACCTGCTAAAAAACCAAACAAAACACTCGATGTAGAATCAAAAGCACCTCAGCTTCCAGCAGCAAAGGTGTCTGCTCCTGGTATTCCAACAGTTAACCGCCCGAATTTTTATAACTTTTCAAACAGGGCTGAATATGGTATGAAAGTAGGCGGCGTATGATTAACGGAATAGGAAAAATTTTAACAAGCAATTCTCTAAACAACATTACATCAAGCACAAACTCACAGGTAATGCTTGAAACAACTCTTAAAGCCATTGGTCGTCCCGGTTTTATCCTCATTGATAATGAGATTAATGAAGATACCAAAAGATATGCTGCGGCAAAAGAATTTTTATATCAAGCTACCTGCCTTTTAGTTTACGCCGCACTCGTTGTACCTGTATTTAAGCGCGGCGCCTTCAAGCTTGCACAAAAAGTTTTTGACAAGTCTGAAATAGGCAGCTTCAAATCTCTAAAACAATATGCTCATTATTTGAAACTTTGTGATACAACCCCGACTAACCGTATTCAAACTCTTGGCAAGGAAATTAAAGGAACATCTATTGTAGACGCTGACGGCAAAGTAAGAAGACAATTGGTCAAAGATGAATATGATGCAGTCATGCTCAAAGAACTTCAAAAAACAGACGAAAATGACCCGCCAAATACATTCCACAAATTAAAAGGCGCCATAGAATTCGGCAATATTGTAGGCTCAGTGTTTGGACTTGCAATTTTTGCACCGCAGATTTCTCATGCATTTATTCACCCGGCACTTAAGTTTTTGGGACTAGAAAAAGAAGCCGAAAAATCAGAAAAAAATAAAAACATTGACAAAACAGTTTAGATATTAATATTTTTAAAATATTCAATCGAACGATTTGAGAGAAGTTCAGCCTTAAGTTTTTTATTCTTACGCTCTTTTTTAGGAAGTTCAATTGCATCGAGAATTCCCCAATTTGAATTTATAGGCTGGAATTTTTCATGAGCCGGGTCTGTAATATAATGCGTCAAAGCCCCAAGCATCGTAGATTTAGGCAATTCCAATAAAGCTTCGCCTTTTAAATATCTGCTCATATTAATCCCGGCCAAAAGTCCGGAAGCAATGGATTCCGTGTAGCCTTCCGTCCCTGTAAGCTGGCCTGCAAAGAATAAATTCCGGCGCGCACGGGTTTGAAGCGTTGGACTAAGAACTTTAGGAGAATTAATAAAGGTATTTCTGTGCATAACGCCGTAGCGGACAATATTTACCTCTTCAAGCCCCGGAATTGAATGGAGAAGCTCCTTTTGACTGCCCCACTTCAAATTGGTTTGAAAACCTACAAGGTTAAACAACGTTTTTGCGGAATTATCCTGTCTGAGCTGTACAACTGCATAGTTCTCCGTGTTTGTACGGGGGTCAACAAGCCCTATTGGTTTCATAGGCCCGAACCTCAAAGTATCTACACCTCGTGAAGCCAGAACTTCAACCGGTAAACAGCTTTCGAAAAACTTAGCATTTTTTTCGAAATCCTTTAATTCAATTCGCGGAGCATTTATCAGAATTTCGTAAAATGTTTCATACTGTTCTTTGTTCATCGGACAGTTAATATATTCAGCTTCCCCTTTGTTATAACGGTTTTGCCAGAAGGCAATATCAAAATTTATACTGTCAGCTTCAACAATCGGCGCTATCGCGTCAAAAAAGTATAAATGTTCATTATTTGTAAATTTCTTTATTTCATCGGCCAAAACAGCACTCGTCAAAGGACCGGAAGCCAAAATTGCAGGAGTTTCAGGAATGTCAGAAACCTCTTCTCTTATTAGTTCAATGTTTGGATTTTCTTGAATTTTTTGGGTGACTTTTTTAGAAAAACCTTCTCTGTCAATTGCAAGCGCGTTTCCGGCAGGAACGCGGCATTCGTAAGCGATTTTGATTAATTCTCCGCCTAAAAGTTCCATTTCTTTTTTCAAAAGACCGCTCGCATTTGTAATATCAAATGAACCAAGGCTATTTGAGCATACAAACTCCGCGCAATCCTCTGACACGTGCGCACCTGTTGTTTTTTGAGGGCGCATTTCAAATAATTTTACTTTAATCCCGCGTTTTGCAAGCTGCAGAGCCGCTTCCGAGCCGGCTAATCCGGCACCTATAACTATTGCTTCCATTCCTGAATACTAAAATGAACAATGTGTTCTGTCAATTAAAGTTGCGAGATTAGGAGAAATTTTATGCACTGATAACTGATTTTATTAACAAATTGTAAAGAAATATGAATAAAATTGTTATAAATGTAGTAAATTACTTGAAAAAAAACAGCAGATTAAGTATAATAATTACACTTAATCTTTTAAAATTACATTTACGTCAAAAACTTTTCTATGTTAATTTTTCTTACAAATGGTGATGAAAAGGGCAATAAATGTAAGTTAAAGGTTTTTAAAATAGTATGTGTGTAGCAGTGAACAGAAATTAAAGTAGGGATATGTCAATTCAACCATTAAATTCTTTACCGGATAAGAAAAACAACCGTATTGTGATTAAACAAAACCAAAAACAGCCTTCCTTCAAAGGTATTCCTGAGGCTATTGTCGGAACAATGGACTTTATTGAAAAAGGCGGTTATGCCGCATCATTTATCATTCAAGACGGCCTTGGTTTTATTGCCCCCCGTGTTGGAAAAGGTGTTTTGCGCGGCAGCAAAAAGACTGACGAAAACGGAAACCCGGTTTTAGATGAAAACGGCAAACAGGTTCGCGAATACAACTGGGCTTATGCTCGTAAAGAAGGTATTCGTGAAGTAATCACAGGTCCGAGTGCATTTTTAATTCCGCTTGGCATGCTTGCTGTTATTAACAAATACTTTGGCAGAGGCAACAATGTTAAATTAAACTATCTTGATGCGTTGCAAAAACCATTCACAGAATTCGCACAGAATAATATTAATGTTATTAAAAACGGAAATCCTGAAGAAATAAAAAATGTAAAATCAGCGTTTTATGAAGCCGGTTTTAAAGATGTTATTAAAAGAAGTATCAACGATAACCTTCCAGAAGGTGAAAAATTAAACGATACTGAAATCAGCAATCTTGCAAAAAATTACGCCCAAAAACAAATTCAAATAGAAGACATAAATGGAAATAAATCATTAAACAAAAAAGAAAAAGCCGGTGAAATTGCTAAAATCGGTACTGTTGAAGATGATTACATGCTTCTTAGAAAAAGCAGAGTCGGCGGAGCAGTTGATGAATTATCCGTTAATTTCACATCTTCAAACGGCAAGGTCAAAGGCGGCTCTATCGGCGAATTTGTTGGCGCTATGAGCGATTATTTTGATGACGCAGTAAAAAATACTAAAAAAGCGTTATCAGATAATATATCTGCTGATGGTGTAGAAAACATTGTTAAAAATTTCACAAACAAAAGAATGGGGTCAAGAGTTTTGACTAATATGGGCATATTTGCAGTTGTTGCTGCATTTTACACCCAAATCCCGAAACTTTACAACTGGGGTACAAACGGCCAGAACCCTGCATTAAAAGGTACTGCCGCAGAAAAAGCTATAAACAACAATCCTGAAACAGCCCAAAAAGTTGATGATGGCAAGACTTCTAAAACAGAAACAGCAGAAAACAAAGTTGACGGTAAAGAAGTTCCATTTACCGGAATGGCTTCCTTCCTGGAAAAAACCGGGGAAAAAGTTTTCAATGGTAAACATGCAAAAGCTGTTTCTGACATTTTCGAACTAAACGGTCCGATTATCAGTGGAAAAGCAATGCCGGTATTATTGTACGGCTTTTGTATTCCGCCGAGATTGGAGCATGCCTCAGACAAATATGAATATGGTGAAGTTATAGTTCGTGACTTTACCGCTTTTACAGCCCTGTTGTTCGGAGCAAAAGCACTTGCCAGACTGTTCTCGGATGGATTCACAAAACTAAGCGGACTTGCCTTGAACAGAAAAGATATGGAAGGCCGAAATATATGGCAGAAAACAATGGATTACCTGAATCCGGCAGATACTCGCCACAGCGTCCTTTCAAGCAAGCAGCTTGATTCTAAATACACTCATATTGATAAATTCAAAGACGGCGTTAACGGATTTGTTGAATTCATAGAAAAAAGCGGCGGCAACATTAAGAAAACCTTGACGCATGATAAGAAAATCAAAGCTGCCGCAGATGCTATTGTTCAAAAATTTGCAAATACAACCTTCGATAAAGCCACAGCTGCTGACATCAAAACAGCTTTAAACAAAGCAAAAACTGAAGACGGCGATTTAATCAAGAACTTCTACAAACTGTTCGATTCAAACAACGGTATATTGAAACAGGCAAAAACTTACAACAGTACCTTCGGCTTCTTATCAACAATACTGTTTGTACCGGGTCTGATTATATGGCTTACACATGTATGCGAAAAAATGACAGAACGCCGCACTAAAGCCGACTTTGGCGACACAAAAGCTCAAAAAACAGTACAGCAGCCGCAACAGGCTGATACGAAACAACCTGCAGAATTAAATCGTTTGCGTACAGATAACCTTTCAATGGCAGGTTTCCTGAAAAAATAACACTTCTTATAATACTATGTTACACACAAAAAGCTCCTCAATTGAGGAGCTTTTTAATTTAAATTATCATTATGTTTAAGCGCTTATTCTTCTTCAGCTGCTTCTGAAGCTTCAATAAGCCTGTTAATATCATCTACCATATCATCCGGATCAAAACCATGAACCTTCGCACCGGCTTCAAGGTTTTCAAAATGAGCTGCAGCACATCCGATACAGCCTAAACCATATTTTTGGAATACTACAACACTTTCCGGACATGTTTGAACAATCTCCATAATGTTCATATCTTTTGTGATTTTTCTAGCCATAAATACCTCCTTGACTTTCTACGCGAAATCCTTAATAGAATTATACAACAAAAAATAAGCAGGTGGTAAGTATGGAATTTCTGAAAAGTTTATTCAAGAATGAAGAGAAAGTTGTCGGCCTGTGCGCCTTCAACAAAAAAAACAAAATCCAATATTCTTTTACTCCGCAGTTTAATCCCCAAAAATTAATTTACAGCACAAATACAAAGGATAATTTCTTTTTGCTATAAATTAAGCAAGAACATCTAAGTATTCAGCCTTGATATCGGCTCCGCAAAGTTCTTCGCGTGAAAATTGGCTTTTTGTTGCCGGATGCAAAAGAGTTCCTGCTGAAGCGTATAAACCTTTAAGGTTTTCTCCTATAGGTGAAGTTCCTCTAAACTTAGGCTCAGCAGCTTTCAAACGATCAACACGAACCTGGTTAGTGATTGCTGAAGGCGTAGTATTGTTATCGCCGTTATACATTTCAACTTTGCCAATTGGTGCTGTTGTTCGGTTGTTATTGACATATAAACCCATAAAAGTACCTCAAATTTTCCCTTATATTTATATTAAAACATTATTTAAGGGAAAATTGACTAATTTTTGACTTTTATTAAGTAATATTAAGCTAACATGTCAAATTTGTTCGCAGTTGTCTCGCTGCCTGCAACTTTCGGATGATTAAGATTGAAAGTGTCGTTAGTCTGAGTTGAAAACAATCCGCTTTGAAAAATATTATTTTTCGCAGGCTCCTGTTTCCTTGCCTCAAAGAAATTGACAGGGTCAACTTTAAATACATAATTTGGCTGTATTTTGTCTATGTTCATATTGGCTCTCCAAATAAATAAACGAAATTATACCAGGGGAAATTTCAATTTTTGCAAAATAATTTACATTCTTTACAAAAAATATTGATGGAGAGTTATTTTAGAATACTTTGCGTGTATATTTGAAATTATTGATCGCTTTCGTGATGTTCATTGTCTTTCATTAATTTTTCAAAATCTGATGGCTTAAGACTCTGGACAAAATTTTTGAATTCCTGAGCTTCTGCCTCATCCTTGGCACTGTCGGTTGAAACTGAGCCATTTGAGATAACATTTGCAGTTACAAAAATAGGTGCATCAATTCTTATAGCAATAGCAATTGCATCAGACGGGCGGCTGTCGATTTGTAAAACGTTACCATCATTGTCTTTTAAGAAAAGAGTTGCATAATAAGTTTCTTTTTCAACATCATTGATTTCGATTTTTTCCAATTCATAACCGGTTTTTTCAATAAGATTTACAATCAAATCGTGTGTCATCGGGCGAGAAACTGTAAGATTTTCAATTTTTCTGATAATTGCACTGGCTTCGGCAGAACCAATCCATATCGGAAGAGCTTTCCTGTTTTCTTTATCGTGTAAAACAACAATCGGCGAACCTGTTCTTGTGTCAAGTGCAATACCCATAACTTTCATTTCAATCATAATAAAAACCTTTCTAATAGTATTTACCAAAATTTTAGCCTAACAATGCCGCACGGTCAATACAGATAAAAGAGTATTCTTGAAATCTAAAAGATAACAACTCAAAAATTCAAAAACTTACAAGTAATCGGACAGGTTTAACGTTAAAAGGAGTTGAAAAGCTTTATAAATATATATAAATAAATATTTACGAAAATAAATATTTATGATACAATAGACATACAAGCGCAGAAAAGCGCATGCCAAATAAAATACGGAGTAATGGCCGAGTGGCTGAAGGCGGCACCCTGCTAAGGTGTTATGTGGGTCTAACCTGCATCTAGGGTTCAAATCCCTATTACTCCGTTTTTTGTCTATAAACAGCTTATTAGTTATATACCTTACTAAAAGGAGTTTTTTTATTTGCATAAAACTGTATTTAAACGTCCAGTTTGATTATATGTATTTTAACGTCCAGTTTGATTATAACAGACAGTTTGATTTTTAAGGCGTAAACCCTTGATTTTATTATATTTTAGCCGTTGTATTTAAACGTCCAGTTTGATTATAACAGACAGTTTGATTTTTAAGGCATAAACCCCTGATTTTACTATATTTTAGCCGTCGGAAGTTTGGTGATTTTCGAAAAATCAAACTGGACGAAAACGGACTTTTTTGGGAAAAAACAGACAGTTTGATTTTACCATTTAAACCCAATAATAGCGGTGTGTTACACCCAATTTGATTTTTAACGGACAGATTGATTTTTTTCGGCAAGTCCATTTTCAAAAAGGTCGGTAAATTTTTTTTTAAGGTCGGAAAATTTTTCTGTAAAATAACATATAAAATGAATACAAACTGACAGGTCGGAATTTTAGACAGAATAGGTCGGAAGCAGATATTATATATGTTTGAATTTTTTCGGAACTTATATTTGCGGAACTTTTATGCCTCAAATTCAATAAAATCGCTAAGTATAAAATTGAGCAAAGTCTAATACTGACAATAATTACAGTGTAAATTTTAAAAATAACATCAAATTTGAGAATTTCACAGAGAAAATATTAATTTTGCAAATCTGCGGAACCAATTTTGCGGAACCTTAGACTTCGGACATTCTAAATAGCTTTTTTATCTTTATACATTTTCATAATTTTAAAAATGTAATTTTCTGTAATTTGACAAGCAAGAGCTGTTTTTATTCTTGACATTTTAGTCCCGTCATAATGATCTAAAACATACTGATGTTTATATTTTGTATTTGCAGATTTTGGTATTGTAATGGTATTTCCGGCATAATGAATCATAAGCTTTTTAGTTGCTTCAAAGCCAATTATGGAGATTAAGTCTAACAATCCATAGTCTTCAATAGATTCTTCTGTAATATATTTAGCCCATTCCGGTTCATTTTGGTACATAAACTAATTATACATGTAAATTTCTGAATAACTATATATCGAAGAAAAATTATAACAAAACTTTAGAATAATCATGTATATTATTCCACTATTATATTACATTGAGCTATACAATATAAACGCTCTCTTGATTAATCCATAAAAATTATAATTTAATACAATTTATTGAAATATAGGAGAGTATAATGGAGTGGATTAGAGCAACAGAACTGGCAAAAATTAAGGGAGTATCAGATAGAGCAATTAGAAAAGCTATTATCAGCGGTAAATATAAAGGACACAAGGTTTGTCAAAGATATGAAGTATTGGTTGCGTCAGTTGAAGAAGAATTGCAAGAAAAAATAAATAACCTATATACTCCAAAGACTAATAATTCTAATTATGAAATTCCAATAAGTGAAAAAAGTAAAAAACGGGCATTGACTAAATTTGATATTGTAATGCAATGGCGAAAGTTTTGTATTAATTATAGAGGCAAGAAAGTTGATGCTGTTAAAGAATTTATTAGTATCTATAATACAATGACTTCAAAAGAATTTTCTTATGAAAATTTGAATAAAATTAGTATTTCAACAATATTGCGATGGGATAAAACCCTTAAAGAAAACGGCGACAATTGGGAATCCTTAGCTCCAAAATATAAACCGCACTCTTATAATGAAAGTTTTTCGGAGAAAGAAAAAGAAACAGTACTAAAAATTTTGTTAAATCCTAATCAGCCAAATATAGGCAAGGCTATCAAACTGACAAAACACATTTTATCTCAACAAGGAATAACTAAATTTGCCAGTGAAATGACTTATCGAAGATTTGTTTCAAAATACAAACAAGAGCATTATGACATGTGGGTATTTGCGAGAGAGGGGGCAAAGGCACTAAGAGATAAAGTCATACCATATATAGAAAGAGATATTTTAAAATTAAATGTCGGAGATGTTTTAATTGGCGACGGTCACAGACTCGCATTTGAAGTTATAAATCCGTTTACCGGAAAGCCATGCCGACCGACAATTAACGCTTATCAAGATTGGAAATCCGGTGCAATGGTCGGCTTTGAAGTTATGCTTGAAGAAAATACCCAGTGTATTGCTTCAGCATTAAGAAATTCAATTATAACGTTAGGTAAGTACCCTAAATTTGTTTATCAAGATAATGGAAAAGCATATAAAGCAGACTATTTTACAGATAATAATCCTGCTAGCGGTTTATTTATAAAATTAGGAATTACTCCAATTTTTGCAAAACCATATAATGCTAAGGCTAAACCGATAGAGAGATTTTTTAGAGAAATGCAGGATAGTTTTGAGCGGATACTACCCTCATTTGTAGGTTCTAATATTGATAACAAACCTGCTTATAAGAAGAGGAATGAAAAATTCCACAATGAAATTCATAATAAATACGTTCCAACGCTGAATGAGGTTATAAATTATATAACTCGATGGATGTTAAATTTTCATTATGCTCAACCCTGCCCAAATGTTGAAGGCTTAACAATCGGAGAGGTTCTTGAGGCAGGGAAAGGGAAAGGTGTTGATATTTCAGAGTTGGATGATTTAATGATGGTGACTGTCATCAAAAATATTGGCAGGAACGGAATAAGATTTTTAAAATCAGATTATTTTCATGAATGCTTATACGGCTTGAAAACACAAGTTGTTATAAAATATAGTCTGTTTGATTTATCGTCAATAAAGGTTTATACGATTAAGGGAGAATTTCTTTGTATTGCGGATAGGCTTGAGCCAATTCATCCTCTTGCCAATTATACCGGCGAGGCAAAAGATGTAGAAGAACTTAAACAGAGATTAAAACAACAAAAAGAATTGGAAAAACAAACAGTAAAACAATATTTAAAAGAATTAAAGCGTGAAAAAGTTTATTTGCACCTATTAAATGAACAGGAACCGGTGATTTATAAGCCTATCGAAGATAAAAAACTGTTGCTTGAAAGTTTAAAAGATGAAGAAATCCCCCCTGAAAAAATTGTATTTCATAACAAATATGAAAGATATGATTACCTAAAGGATAAGCCGGAACTTACGGAAGAAGAACATATTTGGCTGGAGAATTATAAAAAATCTACCGAATATAAATTGTTATACGGATTTGAGGATTAAAAGGAGTAATAAATGAAGAGAATATTTGTAAAAACTAAAAACGTAAGAGCCTTTGTTGCTCTTGCAGAAAAATTGAAAAATGCAAAAAGTAATGTTCCAAAAATCGGACTTGTGTATGGAGAACCGGGACTTGGCAAAACAAATACTATTTTATGGTGGAGTTTGAAACAAGATGCGGTTTTAGTAACAGCGGCTAACGGCATGTCAAGAATTTGGTTTCTTAAAACACTTGTGACAGAACTTGGAGAAGAACCCAAGAAAAGAGCGTATGAATTATTTGAACAAGCTGTAACTAAATTAATTGAACATCCCCAAATTTTAATCGTTGATGAAGTTGATTACTTAGTAGATTCTACAAGAGCGATTGAAACGGTTAGGGATTTACACGACAGAACAGGGATTCCCGTTTTATTAGTTGGAATGGGTGCAGCAGATAAAAAACTTAAAAGATACAAACATTTATATGATAGGCTCTTAGGTATTTATAAATTTGAACCATTTGATTTAGAGGATGTGAGAAAGATTGTTACTACGTTGTGTGAAGTACCGGTCGATGACGATGTAATTGAAATAATTGCAAAAAATGGAAATCGTTTGCGGCAAATCGTCATATCTATTTTAAAGATAGAAGAATTGGCTGAAACAAACGGGTATAAGCGAATTGCAAAACAAGATCTGGAGTTGTAAAGTGATACAAAGACAAAAGAAAACCGTACTTGAAAAGAATATTGAAACGGCTATTAAAAAATTAAGTATATTTACATTGAGTGATTTAGAAATTTTACTGGAAAAATCAAAAATTGAAATTATTCCTATTTTAGAAAAAATGATATCTAAACATATTATTAAAGATAACGGCGATTCATATACTTATATTCCGGCAAGTAATAAATCCAAAGCAAAAGACACTCCGTCTGAGAATACTTATGAGAGTTTACACAAAATGCTGCCGTTTCGTGTTAAAAAGCCAAAAGAAATCTTTTTAAGAAATATAAATGAACTGGATGGTTTTGTAGATTATTTTTTTGCACCACCGAGTGTTAAGGTAAACATTAAAAATATGTTTAAAATTTTAAAACAAACCCAAGGTAAAAGCGGCAAAGCATTAGATATTGCTTTAAAAAATGCTAATATATCTCTATCCAAATATACCCGTTTTAAAAATGAAATATCTAAGAATGGATTGGTGAATCTTGTCAGCTCTGAAACCAGAGAACCCGGAGAGATATACTATTTCTTTAAAGAATATTATCTGTCTACAAAACAATATACAATAGTTGAAGCAAGAGAGCTGGCTATTCAACGCTTTGAAAGGTTAATTAAGATAAAAATTAACAGGGCAAAGATTACATCCGCAAAAACTATGTCCAACTGGATACATAAAGAATATTCTAAAAAGCAAATAGAAAAATTCAGGAATATAAACTTTTCACAATTTGATATCGAAAAAATGTTTAAAGAATAATAATTTCTTATAGGCTGGAGTAACTCTTTATTTGGTATTTAACTATGCGATAGGCAGTGAGATACCTATTTTAATTTTTAACAACCTTAAAAGTGATTTTGAACACTTTTTGAACAAGGTTTCTATTTAACAATATACTAAGTTTTCTTATAAATGCCATTAAACCTGCATTTTCATGCTATAATCGAATAAAAGGGAATGGTATCCATGCAAACTTCAAAAATCGAAGAAGATGTCAAAAGTTTAGTAGAAAATTTCTCCGAAAAAGATTTTATCTTTAATTTTTTGTTGACATTTGGCTTTACTAAGATGACTATCAAAAGACTTAGAGAAGGGAATTCTAACCTTTCTTCTAAAGAAAATCAACTCATTATTAAGAAAAAATTATTTTATGAGTACTGTCCTAATGATAATCTATACTCTACTATAGATGATTTAAAAAATGATTCTACAACATATACACATAAACCAAGGTTTATAATTGTTCAGAATGATAAAAAACTGCTAGCAATAGATACTAAAACCAATGAAACCCTTGATGCAGAATTAACAGAATTGCATAAACATGTTGATTTCTTTCTGCCTTGGACTGGTAAAGAAAAATATATCGCACATCAAGAAAACCCTGCTGATGTAAAAGCTGCAGAAAAAATGGCAAAGATTTATGACGAAATTGTACATTTAAATCCTGAACTGATAGAAAAAGATAAAAACCATTCTTTAAATGTCTTTTTAACAAGATTATTATTCTGTTTCTTTGCAGAAGATACTGGTATTTTTGAGGATAACCTTTTTTCAAAGACTATCGTTAATCATACCAATGAAGATGGGAATGATTTAGCTGATGTACTTGCAATCCTATTTGAATCTTTAGATAAGAATGATAAAGAAAAAACTTCATATCCTTCATATATTCAAGCATTTCCTTATGTAAACGGTAAATTGTTTGCACAAAAAGCAGATATTCCAATATTAAATTCCAAGGTTAGAAAATTGATGATTGAATGTGGAGGACAAGACTGGAAAGAAATAAACCCTGATATTTTTGGCTCAATGTTTCAAGCCGTATCTGTTGCAGAAGTACGAAGTGGATTTGGTCAACATTATACATCTGTTCCTAACATTATGAAAGTAATAGAGCCTCTATTCTTAAATGATTTAAGAGAAGAATATGAAAAAGCTGATACTGAAAAGAAATTAAGAAATCTATTAAACAGGATTTATAACTTAAAGATATTTGACCCGGCATGTGGAAGTGGCAACTTTTTAATTATTGCATATAAACAGTTAAGACTTCTTGAAATGGATATAATTAAGAAGATTGAAGAAGTAACTGGGCAAAAGTCATTAATATACTCACAACTGCAATTACAACAATTCTATGGAATTGAAATAGATGATTTTGCTTGTGAAATTGCAATACTTTCTTTGTGGTTAGCAGAACACCAAATGAATAAAAAATTCAAAGAACTCTTTGGGGATTGCAAAACATCTTTACCTTTAAGTAAAAGTGGTAATATAGTATGTGGTAATGCAACAAGACTCGATTGGGAAAAAGTATGTCCTAAAGGTGTTAAAGGCCTAACTCACAAGGAAATGGAACGATACAAGCTTTTTGAACTTGAGAAATTTAAACAACTTGAAATTCAAGGAACAGATAATGAGATTTATATTCTTGGAAATCCTCCGTATTTAGGGGCGAGATTGCAATCCGAAGAACAGAAACATGATATGTTCCTTGTGTTTAACAATCTTATTGATGGATATAACAACTTAGATTATATTTCTTGTTGGTTTAAAAAAGCTACTGATTATATACATAACACCAACTCCCAGTTTGCATTTGTTACTACAAACTCTATTTGTCAGGGAGCACAAGTTTCTTTATTGTGGAAAAACTTATTAAAAAATGGGGTTGAAATGGGGTTCGCTTATCAATCCTTTAAATGGACCAATAATGCAAAATCTAATGCAGGTGTAACTTGTGTTATTATTGGTCTTAGAAATGAATCTAGTAAACCAAAGTATTTAATTACGTCTAGTTCAAAAGAGGTTGTTAAAAATATTAATGGTTATTTAATCAACTATGAAGATATATATATTGAAAAATCAAGAAATCCTGTTTCTATATTGCCAGAAATTTGTTTTGGAAGCATGCCAAATGACAATGGCTATTTAATTTTGTCAAAAGAAGAAGCTATGAATTTCAAACAAAAGTATCCTAATTTTATGCATTTGATTAAAATGTTTTTAGGGTCCCAAGAGTTCATAAGAGGACAAGAAAGATATTGTTTTTGGATAACCGAAAAGGATATAGAGTTAGTTAATAATTGTCCAGAAATAGAAGAAAGAATTATTGCCATTAAACAATATCGTAGTTCCAGCAAACGAATGGCAACCAACAAATTAGCTGATTATCCATATAGATTCGGAGAAGTTCGATTTAAAAACACAAATTCAATAATTATACCTAGGGTTTCTTCTGAAAGAAGAGAATATATACCTTGTGGTTTTTTAAATTCTAACACTATTATTTCAGATTCTGCATTAGCTATATATGATGCTGAGCCTTGGGTATTTGGCGTTGTTACCTCACAAATGCACATGGTATGGGTTAGAGCTGTTGCAGGAAAACTTGAGACTCGATTAAGATATTCAGCAGAATTATGCTACAATACTTTTCCTTTTCCAAATATTTCAGACAAACAAAAGAAAAATATTGAATATTATGTTAATAATATCCTTGCAGAAAGAGAAAAGCATTCTGATAAAACAATGGCAGAGCTATATGACCCTGATAAAATGCCACAAGGGTTAATAGAAGCTCATCATAGTCTTGATATAGCAATAGAAAAATGTTATCGTTCTACACCGTTTGAAAGTGATGAAAAACGATTGGAACACCTTTTCAAACGCTATGAAATAATGACAAACCCAGACAAAAAACTAAGCCCAGAAGAACAACTAAGTTTATTGTAAAGGATCAAAATGGAACAAGTAGAGAAAAATAGCTCAAACATCATTTATTTTCACTTTGATACAAAAGAAAGTCAATTAAGTGTTGAAGCTTTTGGACAACTTGCTAAATCTTTGAATACTGTAACGGATAATGTTTCTAAATTCTTTTACAGCAAACACGCAAAATGTAACATCTATATATTACCTCCAGAAGAAGGTTCTTTTAAATCTAAGTTTTGTATATTTGTCACAGGTGCAGTAGTATCAGCAGGATTGGGAAATTTTGGAGATGGCATTCTTGAAGGTATTACAGGACATGATTACAAATATTATGGAAAGCAAACAGGTGCGTTAATTAAAGATGTAACTGTCGGTATTTTTTCTAAACCTGCTTCGGAGTTGGATGCAATACTTCCTGATAATGGCGATTTAGACCAGTCAATAAAGGCTAAGACTGACTTCTATCTTTCTATTATAAATGATGACAATGTCCTAAGTTTGGGATTTACAGATGAAGATAAATCTCTAATACAAAAATCTCAATTCTGTTATTATATTGCCCCTGATAAGATGAGAGATATTTCAAATATTCAAGAATATGCTAAATTGACTATTATTAAACCTATCACAGTACGTAGCACTCAAGTTTGGACATTAAAAGACCATTCTAAAACTAAAAGTGATGATTATAAAATTCTTGATGAAAACTTTAAAGAACTTGTTTGGAGTGGTGAAAACCCTCTAAAAGAATCAGAAGCTCCAGACGAAATTCTGGCAAAGATAGAATACGTAAGAGAGATGAAGAATGGTGTTGTTACAACAGTTCAAACAAATATTACAGATGTTTATCAATTTAACAATAGAGTTATTAAAGATTTACCAAGTGATTTTAAATTAAATGAACCAACTAAAATTGAAAACAATAATGGACAAATAAGTATATTTGATATTTTAACTAACAATGAGGAGACTAAGAATGTCTGATTACAGCATAGATGATTTATTGAAATCACCATTTGAAAAGATTAAAAGGATGACTGAAGATGGTTTTGAATATTGGTCTGCAAGAAATTTGTCAAAGCTATTAGAATATTCCGAGTATGGGAAATTTTTGAACCCTATAAACAAAGCTAAAGAATCCTGCAAGAGTAGTGGATATGATGTAGAGGACCATTTCGCTCAGGTGAGCGAAATGGTTGAAATCGGTTCAGGGGCTGAAAGAGAGGTTGAAGATTATCGCCTTTCCCGTTTTGCTTGTTATTTAATTGTGCAAAATGCTGACCCAACAAAAAAGAATGTAGCTATGGGGCAGGCTTATTTTGCAATTAAGACTCGTCAAAAAGAATTGATTGAAGAGGAAGAACAAAAGCTAATCCAATCCGAAGAAAATCAAAGACGATTATTCTTGCGTGAAGAAATGAAAAAGCATAATAAACACCTTGCAGATGCAGCAAGCAATGCAGGTGTAAAAGAGCCGAGAGACTATGCAATATTTCAAAATTATGGCTACAAAGGTCTGTATGGTGGCTTAGATAGACAAGCTATTCATAACAGAAAAGGTTTAAAGAAAAGCCAAGATATACTCGACCATATGGGAAGCACGGAGCTTGCAGCTAATTTATTCCGAGCTACACAAACAGAAGAAAAATTAAGACGTGAAAATATCAAAGGTAAATATAAGGCAAACCAAACCCATTACGAAGTTGGTAAAAAGGTTAGAGAAACTATTCAAGAACTTGGTGGAACTATGCCAGAAGATTTGCCTACAGTTGATTCAATTAAGAAAATTGAAAGAGAAGAACGCAAGAAACTTGAAGGTAAAGGAGAATAAATGCCTAATATAATAGATGTTACATATGCAAGAACCGGCGAAAGTACAAAGACTAACCAATATGGAATGAGAGAAATGCAAGAAAAGGCATTTGCGGCTCGTAGTTCACAATATCTTCTCATAAAAGCTCCTCCTGCTTCAGGGAAATCAAGAGCTTTGATGTTTATTGCTCTTGATAAATTAGCTCATCAAGGAATAAAAAAAGTTATTATTGCGGTCCCTGAACGTTCTATTGGGGCATCCTTCCAAAAAACAAATTTGAAAGAAAATGGATTCTTTGAAGACTGGAATCCAGAAGATAAATATAATTTATGTACAGCAGGAAGTGATGAATCAAAAGTAACTTTATTCTCTAAATTTTTAGACAGTGACTCAAAGATTTTAATTTGTACACATGCAACATTAAGATATGCTTATGAAGAAGTCGAAGAAAATAAATTTAATGATTGTTTGCTTGCTATTGATGAATTTCACCATGTATCAGCTGATAAAGATAGTAGTAAATTAGGCAACTTGTTGCATTCTATAATGAGTAAATCAAATGCACATATTGTTGCAATGACTGGTTCATATTTTAGAGGTGATGGAGTTCCTGTTTTAGCACCAGAAGATGAAATAAAATTTGATAAAGTAACTTATAACTATTATGACCAGTTAAATGGTTATAATTATCTAAAATCACTTGGTATAGGTTATCATTTTTATCAAGGTAAATATCTAAGTGCAATTAACGAAATTTTAGATACAGACAAAAAAACTATATTGCATATACCTAATGTAAATTCTGGTGAAAGTACAAAAGAAAAGTATGAAGAAGTAAATGCTATTCTTGATAGTATAGGTGAGTTTGAAAAACAAGATAGCGAAACTGGAGTTTTGTACATAAAAAGAAAAACTGATGGAAAGATTATAAAAGTAGCCGATTTAGTTGATGATAATCCTACTAATAGAGATAAAATTGTTAGCTACTTGAAGAATATTAAATCTGTTGATGATATGGATTTAATAATCGCATTAGGAATGGCTAAAGAAGGTTTTGATTGGCCTTATTGTGAGCATGCATTGACGGTAGGTTATAGAGGTTCTTTGACCGAAATAATTCAGATTATCGGACGTTGTACAAGAGATAGTAAAAATAAAACACACGCTCAATTTACTAACTTAATTGCTCAACCTGATGCAGAAGATAACGAAGTTATGATTGCTGTAAATAATATGTTAAAAGCAATAACTTGTTCTTTGCTTATGGAACAAGTGTTAGCACCTAATTTTAAATTTAAAACAAGGGTTCCAGATGATACTGAAAAAGCAGAAAAAGGAACAATTAAAATTAGAGGATTTAAACAACCTTCAACTGCAAAGGTTCAAAACATAGTTGATACAGATTTGAATGATTTAAAAGCAAAAATATTGCAAGATGACAATATTGCAAAAGCAATAACAGGAAGTGTTGACCCGGAAGTTATCAACAAAGTATTAATTCCTAAAGTAATTCAAACTACATACCCTGATTTATCGGATGAAGAAATTGAAGAAGTTAGGCAATATGTAGTTGTTGATTCTGCAATTAAAACAGGAGATATAGAAACTTCTGGAGATAAACAGTTTATCAGAATGGCTAATAAATTTGTTAATATAGATGATTTAAACATAGATTTGATAGATTCAATTAACCCATTCCAAAAAGCATTTGAAATATTGTCTAAATCTTTGGATAAAAAGACTTTTAAAGTTATCCAAAGTTGTATAGAGGAAACCAGAATCTCTATAACTGAAGAAGAAGCTATTATCTTGTGGCCTAAAATAAAGAATTTTGTTAAAGAAGTAGGGCGAGAACCTAATATATCTTCTTATGACCCACTAGAAAGAAGAATGGCTGAAGCTTTGATTTTATTGAGAAAACTTAAACGTGAACGTGGAGCTAAAGTTTAATGGATATAAATAAAGAATTAGATAAGATATTTAATGATGATGAGTTAAACTTATTGAATGTTAAACCCAAAACATCAAATAATTGTACTGCTGATGAAAGACTAATTAGGTCTTTTGAAGAGATTAACGAGTTTATTGATAAAAATAAAACATTGCCAAATAGTAGCACAGACAATATTTTAGAGCGTAGTTTGTTTTTTAGATTACAAGGAATTCTAGAAGACGAAACAAAGATGAAAGCACTAAAGCCATATGATAAACACAATTTATTATCAGTCGAAAAAGATATTCCTGATTCATTGGATGATATATTTGCGGATGATGAATTTGATTTGTTATCTGATGATGCTGATATATTCACATTAAAGAATGTTCCTAAACAAATTGCAAAAACAGATTTTGTTGCTAGAAGAAAATCTTGTCCTAATTTTGAGGAATATGTGGAAATATTTAAGAAATGTCAATCTGAATTAAAATATGGAATAAGGACCCTTGAAAAATTTAATGAGAAACAAATTGAAGAGGGTCAGATGTTTGTCTTGAATGGTATCTTATTATATGTTGATAAATTATATGATATTAAACGTGTAGAAAGAGCATATGAAAACAAATACGATGGAAGAACTCATTTAGTGTTTGAAAATGGGACAGAATCTAATATGAGATTTAGGTCTCTATGCAAGCGACTATTCGAAACTGGCAAACATGTTTCAAATACTGTAGATGATAAAATGAAGAAATTTAATAACATTCAAGATGAAGATAAAGCAACTGGTTATATATATGTATTACAATCAAGAAGCAAAGATGAAAAAATTAAAAGTATAAGAAATTTATACAAGATAGGCTATAGTGAAACTACAGTAAAAAGTAGAATTAAAAATGCAGTAAATGAACCAACTTATTTAATGGCACCAGTCAAAATTGTTGCAGAATTTAAAACTTATAATATGAATACCCAAAAGTTTGAAGATTTACTTCACAGATTTTTAGGAGGATGTCAAATTAGCATTGATGTTTTTGACAATAATGGTTCAAGACATACCCCAAGGGAATGGTTTCAAGTACCTTATGAAGTAATTGAACAGGCTGTAAAATTAATTATAACAGGTGAAGTTGTTAATTATAGATATGATCGAGAAGAAAAAGTTATAAAGTTTAATAGTAAATAACTTAAATTTTTATACACAAAACAAAAACACTTGAAATATAAAAGAATATCTCTATATTTGTTATTAAAAATTCTCAAACTGGCTGTTAATTTTTCTCAAACTAAGTGTTACTTTACAAAAACCGTCAATTAGCATTCTTGATATCTGCTGGAGGGAATGATGAAAGAGTATAAATCAAAATTCACAACAATGATGTTTGAAACATTTTTAGGACTTTGCGCAGCATGGTTTGTATATAATATTACCGGCAAATTTACTCATAGTTTTTTGTTTGCAGTTACAGGCGCAGTTGTTGTTCTGTTGTTTTTCTTTATTAAGATATTTTATACTGATTTCATTTCAATAGCGTTGACTGATGATAAAAAATTGGTGGTTAAGAGATTTAATAAAGTTATTAATATTTTTGATATTGAGCAGTATTATTGGTCCGAATATTCCAAAAATTGTAATACTAAAAATGCAGAGGATCAAGATATTTATTATGTAAGCAAGGAAACCGGAAAAGAAAATTATATTGATGCCTCTAATCTTAAAGGCGAAGATTACGAACAATTGCTAAAAGATTTAGGTGCAAAAAATACTAATGAGCCACCTATAAAAGTTGCAACAGTCAGAAAATAAGGAGGAATTAAAAATGGATATGATGCAGTATATTTTAATTGTAGGCGGAATAATCCTTTTAAGCTTTGTTTATCAGGGAGTTGGAATGTATATCCACTCACGTGCAAAGGAAAAATTTGAAAGCGAAAACCCTAATGCTTCAATTATGATAATAAAAGATTGCCCATGGCATTTGCTTGGATTTACCAATACTATTACTTGTTTAACTATAAATGGTGAACCGCAGACACAAATTGCAGAAGGTTTTGGTCAAAGGGGACATTATATTATGCCCGGAACAAATATTTTAGAATTGCAGTATGAAACTCAAAGACCCGGGATTTTGCACAAATGGGTAAGAACAACATACGACCCTCAAAAAATTGAAGTAAATGTTGAACCTAAAAAGAAATACACTATTTCTTACGATAAAAATTCAGGCTTCGTGTTTACTGAAGTTACAAAGTAGAGATACGGGCATTAATAAACTGTCGGAAAAGTATTTCAAACAATAGTATCTCCGGTTAAATATAAAAAAAAGAAAATCGCCCAAGGTGAGCTTAGGCGAGAATTATAACAAATAGTTTAGTTTAAAAAGTCATTGTTAATCAGATTAAGGCCCCGGCGGAAACCGTCAGGGCTAAAATCTGATTAATTCAATTACTTAGCGTAAAGAACTGCTCTTGCGGCTGCTGATGCAGGTATAATTGTCTGATCAAACATTGCAATCGGGTAGATATCTGTCGGGTTGGAAACTGTACAAGCAGCAGTATCTTCTCCAGAATCCACAAGTGAGCCATTATCGCATGCTACAACTCTATTGGGAGCTTTTTGTCCATTTACATCAATCCATGCAAAACAATAGTGATCGCCTGAGTTCGTTTTTGTAGCGGCAGTACAATTTGATTGTTCGTTATCAAAAATAAATGTAATACCATCATTAAAGAATAACATCGAATACCCTGTTGTTATAGCTGCACCTGCTGTAAGCGGCGGCAATTCTTGTCCTGCTACTGCGGGAGTGCCATTTGCAACATCTGCAGGGATTGCACCGGAATGCTTCTCAACAAAGCCCTTATAATCATCCTCGTCTCCTACAGAAATAATCTTGTATGTATCAGCTGCACCGTCAACTCCACCTTGGAAATCCTTTGTACCTGCAACTTTTACGACATTCATACGGTTCTTGAATAAAGCATAAATAGATTGAACACCTCCGACTTCCTCAGCATCATCTGCACCATCCGCAGATTCTGCAGTTGTGTTCGTACCTGCAACAGTCTGCGACAAGTCATAATCTTCAAGTGCAATGTTCATAACAACAGCTTGAGACATAACTGATAATGCCTTTTTGTAAGCTGTTTTGTATTGAGCACCCTGTGTGGAGTTAATCAAGGTCGGCATGGTCATTGCAGCAACAACCCCGATAATACCCAAAGTAATCAAAACTTCTGCGAGTGTAAACGCACTTTTACGGGCTTTCTCAAACATTTCTACGCGCGTAGCACCTTCAGCCAGCGTAAACGCTGCTTTTCCATTAGTTCTCTTTAACATGTAAATACCTCCATAATATAAGTTACATGTATATAATAACATATGGATATCAATTTGTCAATATTCTTGATATGTATTTCATTATTTAATGACCTTTGTATATAATAAACTTTTAATAAGGGGGCAAATTGGATAAACAGTTACTTGGAAAACAAATTAAACAATTGCGCATTGACCGCGGTTTATCACAAGAAAAGTTATCTGAATTGATATACATTTCGCCCCGGCAGATGTGCCTTATTGAAAACGGAAATTCTTATCCCTCGCTTGATACATTTATCAGAATTGCAAAAGTTCTTGAAATCGATGTTAATGAGTTTTTCAGAATTAACTCACAGGAGCTTGACCCCTTTAGAGGAGCGATTATTGATATTATAAAGGCTCTGGATAAACGAAAGCTCCCGCTTGCAAGAGACATTTTAACAGCTGTAGAAAATAATTGACTGCAAAAAGATGGCAGTTATTTTTTTGCTTTTGTAGAAATTAAGCGGGCATTTGAATAATAAAAACTCTAAGATTAATAAAAATCTTAAAGTCTAAAGAAATTAATTATAATTTGTAACAAATTAAATAACTTATAATTTATTTATAGCATGAAGCATTAGAAAGTTCAAGTATTTTTTAATTAATTCAACACAAGCGGGCTTAAACTAAAGTTTCACGTTCGCTTAATGCCGTTTCTATTTCATCTATAATAAGTTTAACAGCAGAAATTCTATCATCAGCTTTTGTAATAGGGCGGCCGATTACAAGAAAATCAACTCCTGAAAGAATAGCTTTGCGCGGCGTATCAACCCTTACCTGATCATCAACGCCAGCCCAGGTTGGACGCGTTGCAGGACATACGATTATAAAATCATCATCGATTTGTTTTCTGATTCTTTTTGCCTCGTCAGCGCTTGCAACAACCCCGTCAAGTCCGGAGTCTTTCGCAACTTGTGCAAGCTGAAGAACATAATCTTCTATATTTTTTGTTACGCATAATTCTTCGGTTAAAGTTCTTTGGCCAAAGCTTGAAAGGAGCGTAACCCCCAAAATTACGGGCGGTTCTTTTTCAAGGCGTTTTGCTGTAGCATTGACAGCTTTTACAGCCGAAGCAACCATTTTTGACCCGCCTTGAATATGGATATTGAAAACGTGGATATTATTTTTGACCAGATTGATACAGGCTTTTTGAACAGTATTCGGAATATCGTGGAATTTGCCGTCATAGTAGCATTTTGCACCCAGTTCCTCAATAAGGCGCACAGCTTCAAAACCGCAGTTTATTATCAAAGGAAGACCGATTTTAAAATAGCCGACATAATCCTTTAATTCCAACACTAATTCTCTGACCTCCTCAAGAGTATCAACATCAAGAGCCAAAATAATTCTGTCTTTTGGGGACATAGGTTTAATCATATTATATACCACCTCACAATACCTTTCAGAAGTTTAGCATATAAACAAAATAAATCAATAGGCTGTAAGAGGGACTTGCATACTAAATTCCACTAAATGCGGAACTCCTGCCACGCGAGCGCCGTCGAAGCATTACGGAGGATTTTATATAACACAAACAACATACCGGACCGCCGCGAAAATCAAAGATTTTCCCGCAATGGCGGCAGGTTGTTTGAAACTGCATATAAATCTTTTGTAAGGGGGAGGGTTAACGGAAAAGATGGCGCGGGCTATTTTAAGGTTCTGCAACTTTTGTGGTTACAGGTTCGAACTTTTTGGAGGTTGTGTTGAAGGTAAACATTTTGTATTCTTTGCCGTCTGTTGAAATTTTGACTGCATTGTTTTTATCGGTTCTGTAGATTTCGGTATTTCGCAAAATATTCAGACTAGATTTTGCAGGATGTCCGTAATTATTCAGGCCGGTTGAAATTATGGAAACATCAGGTGAAATTATTTTGATATAGTTTTCATCAACAACATTCTTTGCGCCATGGTGGCCGACTTTCAGAACTTCGACTTTCTTAGGGAGTTTAGCTGAAATTCTGTTAAAGGCTTCCACTCCGGCGTCGCCGGTAAATAAAATATCAAAATCTTTATAACTCAAAAGCGCCATAACAGAGCTTTCGTTATCATTTTCGAAATTTTTAACAAAAGTTCTGACCGTCAAGCCTGGTTCGGAATAAACAATCCCGTCATCAGGCGCAATTGCAAGGTCAAAATTGCGTTCCTCTGAAGCCTGATAAATTTTTAAGGCGGTTTTTGAAGTGTCGCTTGTTGAGTTTACATAAATTTTGCCGATATCCATCTTATTAATAAGGTCAGCTGCGCCGCCAGCGTGGTCTGTATCAAAATGCGTTACGATTAAAAATTCAAGGTTTTTCACACCTCTGTCTTTCAGGTATTTTCTTATGATTATTTCCGCTTGAGATTTTCCGCCTTTATAACCCGGTTTTGCTGTATCAATTATTATGTATTTTTCAGCCGGAGTTTTTATAAGAAAAGCATCCGCGTTTCCGACATCAAAACTTATCACTTCAAGTTTACAGTTTGGAAGGGTGATTGAAGTAAAAATTATGACGCTTATCATTCCAAACAAAATCGCAACATGGCGTTTTGTAAACCCTTCTTTAATCATCAATGTTGCGAAAAGGACAACTAAATAATAGACAAAAACCTGCAAAATCGACGGATGCGGAGTTTCAATCAGGGAATGCGGAAGTGTTGAAAAGAAATTTGAAATCCAAACAAGAATTGTCAGCATAAAATTAAGGACAAAATCAAAAACCTTACAAACAAAATCCGCAATCTGCGGTATTATTGCTAACACAGATGAAACAAATCCGCCAAAACTTATTACAGACAAAAACGGCATAATTGAAACGTTTGCGAAGAATGAATACAAACTTATTGTATTAAAATAGAACATTTGCAAAGGAATTACCCAGATTTGAGCAACCACCGGAATCAGAAGCGAGCCGGCAATAAATTCGCGGACTTTATTTCCTTTAAATTTCTCAAGAACAATATTAGCCGTGCAGATTATCCCGAAAGTTACCAGAAAAGAAAGCTGAAAGCCGACATCGTTCAGGTATGCCGGATTGTAAAGGAGCATTAACAGCGCAACAAAGGATAAAAGCGCCACACTGTGCGAATCTCTGTCGATTAATTTTCCAATCAAAACAAATAACAGCATTAGAGCCGCTCTGATTACAGATGGGCCAAGTCCTGTCATTAAAGTATAAAGAATTATCACTCCCATTCCGCTGATAACACGGGGTTTATATGGAACTTTCAAAAGCGACAGTATATAAAACCAAAATCCGAAAATAAATGCAACGTTCATTCCGGAAGCCGCAAGAATATGCAGCAAACCTGAATTAGTAAAGCTGTCTTTGATATAATCCGGCGGCGCAACAGCATCATCGCCGAAAACAATGCCGCCTAAAATTTCAAGGTTCGGACTTTTCAAATATTCTGAATGAACTTTGATTATGCGGTTTCTAATGTCATTGAGCGTCTGCATAAACCTCCATTTTGGCGGAATTTCAGATTTCAAATACTCGCAATCGGTTTTATCTGCATATACAAGTGTAAATGTATTAAAATTTCTCAAATATTTACCGTAATCAAATTGAGAAGGATTTCCAGCTTTGAAGGGAAGTCTTAGTTTTCCGTTAATTTTATAGACATTTCCAATATTGAACATTGAAAAGTCGCCTTCATCATCCTGAATACTTACAAGCGTTTTGGCATGAAAATCTTTTCCGTCAACGCTTTCAACCTCCAAGAAAAATTTTGTTTTATCTTTTGTGTTACTGTTTGGAATTGAAACAATGCGGCCGATAATTTCGCCGTTCAGCGGCGCAATTACGGAAAGTTCATCGGAATGTTTTATCCGCAGATTTGCATTGAAAAAGCCCAGATAAAATACAAATATCCAAAGAATTATAAACTTATACGAGATTTTATTTCTCCAGACCAAAATTGACAGAACAAAAGTAAGAATCGCACCCGCAATAATTTCGCAATTGTTAAAGTAAGCTGCAATTCCTGTGATGAAAGCAGCTGAAGTTAAAAACATTATTGTATTTTTCTTTAAAATTGCCGAATTGGCAAAGTCTCTTATCATTCCCTAATTCCAATGTTAAAAACAAAAAAAGTTTCTACTTTTTCTTCTTTCTGGAAAAGAATCTTTTTTTCTCTTTCTTGTCTGAAGGAGATTTTTTAGAAGACTTCACAGCAGAAGATTTAGACCCTTCAATACGTTTCAATTTAACTGAACTTCCCTGCGAAGGTTTTACCGTTCTTGCAACAGAGGTTCCTTTTTCGCTGAATACGCGTGTTGCTAAAGCCTGAATATAACGATTGTCAAGATGCGCATAGTCAAACAGAATGACGCCTTTAACATCCATTTTTCTTGTTTCATGAATTTCTCTGATTAAATCTTCTTCACTTCCGCCCATAAATGTTACAAAAAGCCCTGCAAACAAGTCCGTTTCAGGAGATTTTGCATTGATAACATTTGTGATAAGAGCGTTTAAAGTTTTCGCATTACAAGTCAAAAACAGAGGAGTAAAACCGTTAATATATCCCCTCGTACTCCAAGTTTTCCAATCCTGCTGCTTAGCATTCAGTGCGGCAAGCCTATCAGGGAAAATAACAGCACTTACATAAACTTTTTTTTCACGCCCTAAGGCTCCAATTTTTGCAACAAAGTTTGAGACTTTTTCCCGTCTGAATTCACACCATTTCATCCACAACGGGTCGCTTACAAGCATATCAAGAGGGTCTTTGCCATAAATAGTTTTAAACTCATTTCTAGCGTAATCCGTATACCCCCAGGCATTAATATCACTGAAAGAAACAGCTTGAGGATATCTTATATAATCTAGGTTTATTCCGTCAACTTTATAATTATCAACAATTTCAGTAATTAGAGTTTGCAAAAATTCCTGAACTTCAGGATTTGCAGGGTCAAGGAAAAAACCGTTATGCTCTGAAATCGATGGTGTCGGAGCATTTATATTGTAGTTTCTCTTTGTTTTATTTGCCCAATGCGGCTTTACTGCAAGAATGTTACCCGGGTTTGTTTCGGGACGCTGAATTCCAACATAAAAAGTTTCAAACCAAACATGAACTTTTATATTATTTTTATGAGCATATTTAACCCAAAGTTTTAAAGGGTCAATTCCTTCAAACTTTTCGTTCTGCTTCACAAATCCGTAGTTTGACATAGTTTTGCTGGGGAAAATTGTTCTTCCGTGGAAATAGGTTTCAATAAAAATATTATCAATGCCGGCCGCTTTAATTCTTTTTACGGCCTTTTCGATTGCCTCCTCATTTGTTTCTACCGGACGCACCCAAACACCTTTAAATTCCGTATGTTTATAAGGAACAACACTTTTTAAAGCAGTATTAGCAGATTCTATTGCAAGATGAGAATATCTTCTGATATTTTCAGTATCGTGTTCAGCTTTTTTAAGATAATTCATGGCTTCTCTTATAAAATAGTTCGGAACTTTAAAGTCATAGTCTACATTTTTCGATTTGTAGTAATCCACCATGGCTTTTGCTTCGTCTATTTTCTTTGAAGCCTCAAAAAGATAGCTTTCAGAAGTTGTATAAACATGAAGAATATTTGTGTTTGGTTCAAGATAAACCTTTGTGCCTACAGAAATATTTTTTACAATCCAGTTTTTAGCAGCCCCATGCCCGCTGATAACAAGTCCGTTTTGTGGAATAAATGAGTCAGCACCGCTTAACTCGGTCACAGTATTTCCTTCAACAATGGCTTCCGCGCCAAATTCATTTGTGCCTGTGCGCGGAGAATATCCATAGGTATAAACAACAAGCTGGTTTGCGCCGCGGGCGCCGGGAAGATAGCCTCCTGCTTTATTTGTAGACGCAGTCGGATTAAGAGAGTTAACAGTTTTTGAAGCTTCATTAAAAACAATCTCGCCTTTTTTAAGCTTATAAGCTTTGAAGTAAGGAAAATCATACATATTATCAACAACAGGAGGAAGAGTATCAAGTCCGCTGTCAAGGCTGTCAGAAGCATATGACGTTGCGGTCGCTAAAATTAATGTTATAAAACATATTAATATTTTTTTTAATGTCATCACCTTACTCCCTGATAGAATGATAATACTCCGTTTGTTCATAATTCAAAGATTGAATTGAGTTTATTTTATCCCGTAAATCATTTGCTTCCGGATTTAATTTGTAGGAATTTTCATAAAATTCTTTTGATTTTTTTAAGTCTCCAAGTTTTTCATAAAGTACAGCAATTTTAAAATTTGTAATGTAGTTATCTTTATATCCGTTATTATACGCAGTCAAATAATATTTTAAAGCCTCATGGTATCTTTCTCTTTTTATATTAAATTCCGCATAATAAAAATTTGTATAAGGATTGTACTTGTCGAGGTTAAAAGCTTGTGAAAAGTTTTTCTTTGCAAAGCGGTCTTCTGCTCTTTCATCGTTAATTCTAGCCATCTGAGCATAAGCGTAATAGTCGCCTGGATAAATTTGAGAAAGTACATAATATTTATTCATTGCAAGACGGTAGAATTTTTTCTTATCAGCGTCAACTTCACTATCATAAGCTTTTACAAAATACTCATCACCTTGCTTTCTTATTACATCGGCATTTAACCCCGAAAAATCTGCAGCATGGTTTTTATACCCGGAATATCCGCCATCAGCAGCTATTGAGGGCGGATATCCAAATAAAAAACAGATTAAGACCAGAGGAAGAACTAAAAAATACTTCCTACAAATCATCTACCTGCGGAGTGAATTTTGTGTCATGACGTAGGAATTTTCCATCGTCCTGCGCTGGATCCAAATATATAAAGAATTTGTTAACCCATTTGTAACCAAGCGATTTGTTATCAAATCTGTGATGAATTGGCAAATCACTTTTTACGCCATTAACCGAATCATTTTGCATTTGTACAATATCAGCAGTTGCGCTAGAATGCCCATGATTCATAAGATAATCACGAGATCTTACATCACTGGTTGTAAGTTCTGCATTTGCCGGTAAAATTGCTATTGCAAAAATTCCCAAAAATAATAAAGTTTTAATTTTCATAAGTCTACCTCTGTATTTTAGAATTATAATAACTTTTTTAGATAAATACAAAAATATTATAATTTCTTTACACAAAAAAAGAATGGATTATTTATATGATTTTCTTATAATTTCTTCTAACTTATTAAGTAATTCTTTTTCAGGAACTTTAGCAACGATTTCGCCTTTTTGGAAAATCAAACCTTCTCCGATGCCTCCGGCAATGCCAAAATCAGCATGGCGTGCTTCACCAGGTCCGTTCACAACACATCCCATTGTAGCAATTGTAATCGGAGCTTCCAAGTCTTTAAATCTCGCCTCAACCTGCTTCGCAAGCGATATCAAATCTATTTTTGTTCTCCCGCAAGTAGGACAAGAAACAAAATTCACACCTCGTTTTCGCAAAACCAGAGCTTTCAAAATATCAAAACCAGCAGTAACTTCTTCAACCGGATTTTCGGTTAGCGAAACTCTTATTGTATCGCCAATTCCTTCAGCAAGAAGCGTCCCAAGCCCGATTGAAGACTTTATCAAACCTTGGCGCATTGTTCCGGCCTCAGTTACGCCCAAATGCAAAGCATAAGGAATTTTTTCAGCAATCGAACGGTAAGCCTCAATTGTTGTTAAAACATCAGAAGATTTCAGCGAAACCTTGATTAAATCAAAATCCAAATCTTCTAAAATCTGAATATGTTTCATCGCACTCAAAACCATTTTTTCATGAAGCGGAATTTCTTTTTCCAGAAGTTCTTTTTCAAGCGAACCTGCATTGACTCCTATTCTGATTGGCGTTTGATTAATTTTGGCAAGCCTTACAACCTTTTCAACATTCTCGCGTTTGCCGATATTTCCGGGGTTCAGCCGGAGTGCATGAATTCCGTTGTTCAGGCATTCAATCGCAAGTTTGTAATCAAAATGAATATCTGCAACAAGCGGCAGCGGAGATTTTTTAACAATTTCTTTTATTGCAGAAGCAGCGTCAGAATTCAAAACCGCAAGCCGCGCAATTTCACAGCCTTTTTCTGCAAACTCGTTTAACTGATACAAAGTCGCATTAATATCGCAAGTATCGGTGTTGCACATTGATTGAACACTTATTGGCGCATCGCCGCCGATTTTTATATTTCCAATTGAAATCTGTTTTGAATTTCGTCTTTTAATCATATTTTCATGGTAGCATAAAGATAAAAAAGAGGGAGAAACTTCATGAAAATTGCAGTAATTTCTGACATTCACGCTAATATGACAGCACTCAAGATTGTTTTGGAAGATATAAAGAAACAAAATTGCGATAGGATTTTTTGTCTTGGCGATTTGGCAATGGCTGGCCCCGAGCCTAATAAAACCGTTGATTTTATCCGCAGCCAAACCGATTGGACGGTAATTCAGGGAAATACCGACAAAATGCTTGCCGAATGCACAAAAGAACTGATTGAAAATACCAAAAAAGTCTTTCCTGTTATGGGTAAATCTCTTGAAGATGACGACAAAATAATTACGGACGAAAACAGAGAATATCTTAAAAACCTTCCACCACAAAAAGAATTGACTATTGAAGGAATCAAAATTCTTCTTGTACACGGCTCACCGCGCCGAAACAACGAGGATATTCTGCCTGCAATGCCGCTTGAAAAGGTTGAAGAAATTATTGCAGGAACAGATGCGGATTTAATCCTTTGCGGGCATACGCACCAGCCGGCCGGTTATCAAACAAATTCAAAACAGACAGTAATCAATGACGGAAGCGTCGGACGTTCGATGACAAAGGATTTAAAAGCCTGTTATTTAATTCTTGACATCCAAAACGGCGGATTTGAAGCAGAACACAGGCTTTTGGATTACGACAGAGAGGCGGCGGCTGAAATCGTTCGCAAAAGAGGTTTTGACGGCGCCGAAGATTTGGCAAAACTTTTAACACAGCCATCTCCGCGCCACGGCTAAAATTTCAAACCGTTTTTGCGCTAAATTTTGTTTGTGCTAGAATGGAAGAAAAATTGTCCGAGAATTTTTCTAGATAAGGTACGTGAGTGAGAAATTTGAGCGGCATATGAAAAGGTGAGCCTCGCACGGCGGCGGTGAGCCGGTGAAGAAGGTGGCACTAGATTAAAATTTAAAGAGAATTATTATGGATTTTGATAAAAAGAAACTAATTTCATATATTAAAAGATTAAATGAGCCCAAAATCCTTGTTGTCGGTGATTTGGCAATTGATGAGATGATTTACGGCGACACTGAAAGGATTTCCAGAGAAGCGCCGGTTTTGATTTTACAGCACACAAAAACAAAGCTCATTCTTGGTGCAGCCTCAAACGCCGCGCACAACGTTGCAACTCTCAACAATGGAAAAATTAAAGTTATCGGGGTTTGCGGAGACGACTACCAGTCCGGACAGCTTATCGAAACATTTAAAGAGGCTAAAGTCGACGCGGCTTATGTTGTTAAAGATGCCACAAGAAAAACTACAACTAAAACAAGAATTTCAGGAAGCATTTCAACCTCAATCACACAGCAAATCGTCAGAATTGACCGTCAGACAAAAGACCCTCTTTCCAGAGAAACCGAAAACCTTGTAATTGAAAATCTTAAAAAAGCTATTCCGGAAGTTGATGCTGTTATTTTGTCGGATTATCACATCGGCACTTTGACCAAAAGAGTTATTGACAAAACAATCGAAATCGCAAACAAACACAAAAAAATCATTGTTGTTGATGCGCAAAAAAATCTCGAAACTTACAGAAACATAACTTCGATGACGCCAAACCTTCCTGACACGCAAAAATCAGTCGGATTTTTTATAAACAATGATGAGGATTTGAAAAAAGCAGGCGACAAGCTTTTAAAAGAAACAAGAGCAAAATCAATCTTAATAACCTGCGGTGCAGACGGAATGTTTGTTACAGAGCCGAACAAAAAATACACTAAAATTCCGGTATTTAACAAATCGGAAGTATTTGATGTAACAGGCGCCGGCGATACGGTTACTGCGGTTTACACACTTGCACTTGCGGCAGGCGCCGACAGTGTTTACGCGGCACTCATCGGAAACATTGCGGCAAGTCTTGTTGTGAAACAGTTTGGCTGCGCCACAACCACAATCAGCGAACTTCTTTGCGCTGTCGAAAATATTTTATAGGAGAACATTATGGAAAACTTTTTAAATACTCTGAAAAAACTCAGAATTGTTGACTATATTATTATCATAGGCATAATTTTTGCGGCAATCGTCGGATTTTGCACAATGAAAGGCGCACGCTCAACTGCTAGCAAAAGTATTGATGCGGTTTCACAAATTTCTTTTGACGTTGTTATGCGCGGCATAACTTACACTGGCAGCGAATTGCCCATAAAAGCCAATGAAACAACTTTCATCAGTATCAGAAATGTTCCGTATTCAGATTTAAAAATAACAAATGTAAAAGCTGAAAGACGCAAAATTGTCCTTCCTGTTTTAAACACAAGAAATACAAAAACCGTAATTGTAGTTGAAGATGTTTCTCAGCCGAATGTTTACGATGCGGTTGTAACCCTTACTGACACAGCAAAAATCACAAAAGACGGCGCAGTTGTCGGCGGAAACAAGATTAAAATCGGGCTTCCGATTACTCTTGAAGGCGCTGATTACAGACTTAACGGAACCGTTTCAAACATTCAGCTTATTAACGGAGCAGAAGAGGTAGCGAAAGACCAGCAATTAAGCGCAGTGGAAAATGTTCAATAAATTATTTAATTTCACACAAAATCACACACAATTTTTATACAACAACAGCCTTTTACTGCAAAACATTGATAAATTAATTTACATATCAATTCTTGCAGTATTTGCGGCGTCAACGGTGATGAAGTCAGATTATATCGGCGTAATCGCTCTTTTTACAACTTTTCTGACAATTGTTAAACTATTGTTCGTAAAAGGTGAAGAACTTAAACCGTCAAAAGCGGAACTCTGGCTTCTGGCGTATTTTATGATTGTAATAATAAGCCTTGCAGGTTCTTCACTCTTTGTATTGAGCTTCAAAGGCTTTCTAAAAACCCTGACTTATATGGGTTTCTATCTTTCAATTGCTCATTTTTTAAGAAAAAATACAGATAAAATTTTACCGATGCTTGTGACAATCGGGCTTTGCGTAAGCTTTGAAGGGATAATCGGGTTTTTGCAAAACTTTGCACATGTTGAAGAAATTTCGACCTGGCAAGATGTTTCAAAACTCAATCCGGAAGAAGTTATGACGCGCGTTTACGGAACCTTAAAGCCTTACAATCCGAACCTTTTGGGCGGATATTTTGTTGCGGGAATTCCGGCGCTTTACGCCTCAAGCGCGGTGTTTTTAACAGACAAGAAATATCCATTTGGAATTGCCGGCTTAATTTTATCTTTAATCTCAACTGCTGCTTTGTTTTTGACCGGCTGCCGCGGCTCATACATCGGCATGTTGGTAATTCTCGCCGGAACATTCGCGGTTTCAGCCAAATATTTTTGGCAAAATTACAAAGCTATTTACACGGCAATTGTCGGCGGCTGCGTTGCACTGATTACGTCGGCAATCCTGCTTTCGGCCTCTTTAAGAGCAAGAGTTCTTTCAATGTTTGCAATGCGGCAGGATTCATCAAACTCTTTTAGATTTAACGTTTACCAATCTTCTTTTAATATGTTTAAAGAAAACTGGCTTTTGGGAATCGGTGTGGGCAACAAGAATTTCCGAGAAATCTACGGACTTTATATGAGAACGGGATTTGACGCACTTTCAGCCTACAATATTTTCTTAGAAATTGCAGTTGAAAGCGGAATTTTTGCATTAATTGCATTTTTAGGATTTATTGGAACAACGCTGGCTCAAGGCATAAAAATAATTTTAAAATCAACTGAAATTCGACAAGTAATATTTTTATCAGCGGCTGTAATTTCAATTCTTGCAATGATGGTACACGGACTTGTGGACACTGTATTTTTCAGACCGCAAATCCAATTTATTTTCTGGACAATGTGTGCGATTGTTACATCAATTCACAAAAATTCAGAAATGTAATTTTTCTTAAGATGAAATCACACTACGCGTGCAAATAAGTATCGTCACAAGACTTCCATCTCTCCCAGCGACACCTCTTTAATACTGCGCGGGTACACCTAATTCCTACACCAGCGATATTGGTATGCCCGTTCCAAAGTACAAGAGCGGACTATGTCCGCCTACCAAGGGTAGTTTTTGGGGATTTTCCAGCCGCTTCGTAAGATTAATTCACCGCATTTAAATCCGGAATATTTAGCTGCTGACTTGTTGCAGCCATAATCAACACTGTCAGTTAATTTTTCATCATCTTTATCGTATTCACCCCAGAATTTCATGTGATAATTTTTACGTTGAGTCCTGGCAGGATAACCATATATATCAAAAACAAAAATGTCCCTTCCTATAGTGTTTGGCTTCTGATGCCCGTTTATGTCAACAAACATCCAAATATACCCTGCCGGAGTATTAGGAAGAAAATAAACATACATCCCATCATTCAACTTAACTATATAATTATCAGAATAAATTCCTACTGCTGATTTTCCATTTAAATAATAAATATCATATTTTTCATGTTTAAAACATAATGACTTACTGCATTCCTGCGAATCTTTCAAGTAAGGTCTGTAATATCTGTCAAAGAATGTTTTCATATTCCTGTCATAAGTGTCTTTCGGAAAATCCCAATCAGCCATTTCTCCATTATCATATTCAGAAAGCCTGATAGCATTTTGCATGACAGAATAGAATTTCTTTAGACGTTCAACGGTAACCTGTTTTTGATATTTGGTAATCATTATCGGAAAAGTCATAGCTGCAATAATTCCGATTATACCGAGGGTAATGAGGACTTCGGCGAGTGTGAAGGCGGGGGGTTGGGGAAGTGAAAAGTGAGAAGTGAAACGTGAAAAGTTCGTTTCGTTAATTAGTGAACAGTGAGCGGTAATCGGTGAGCTGTTCGTTTCATATTTACACTGTTTCTTCGCGGAGAAGTTCGTGGGGGATTTGTTTTCGAAACGATAGCGAGCTAGCGAGCGTGTTTGAGAAAATAAATCTCCCACGAACGACACTAATAACCCCAACCACGTAAAATTAGAGAAAACCCTTACAGGAGCTGGGTTACAGGATGCCCCCCCCCCCTGGAAATTCAATCATAGTCTGCTTTTTCATACTTTAGCTCCTTATTTTTTCTAAAATCTTTTTTATATTATATCATTTATTTATAATTTTATCAAATGTTTTATTTGCTGTAAAATAAAACCAAGAGAGTAAATTTATGAAAAGCGACAACATAAAATCAGGAATTTCAAGAACTCCGCATCGCGGACTTTTGATGGCAGCAGGCGTAAGCAAAAAGAACATGAAAGCGCCTTTTATCGGCATTGCAAGCCCGTTTTCAGACCTTGTGCCCGGTCATATCGGCATGAGGGATTTGGAACGCCAAATCGAAAAAGGAATTCACTCAGCAGGCGGTCAGGCTTTTATTTTCGGAGTTCCAGCGATTTGTGACGGAATTGCAATGGGTCACAGCGGCATGAGATATTCGCTGCCGTCGCGAGATTTGATTGCTGATTGCGTTGAAAGTGTTGCTGCGGCACATCAGCTTGACGGAATTGTTTTACTCTCAAATTGCGACAAAATTACGCCGGGAATGCTTATCGGAGCTTTAAGGCTTAACATTCCGGCCATAATCGTAACTGCAGGGCCTATGTTAGATGGCGAATGCAGGAATCATCATAAATTAACAATGGTAACAGGTTCTTTTGAAGCTGTCGGAAAATTTAGAAACGGCGAAATTACAGAGGAAGAACTTCTTGCACTTGAGGAAGAGTCCTGCCCGTCAGCCGGCGCATGCCAGGGAATGTACACAGCCAACACAATGGCATGCCTGACAGAAATACTCGGGATGTCGCTTCCGTATTGCGCCTCAGCCTCGGCGGTTTCATCACGCAAGCGCCGCATAGCATTTGAAAGCGGCATGCAGGTAGTTGAACTTGTAAAAAATGATACAAAACCGTCCGACATAATTACAAAAGATGCCATGATAAACGCAATTACCGCCTCGCTGGCGCTCGGCGGCTCCACAAACACGTTTTTACATCTTCTCGCAATCGCAAACGCAGCAAATCTTGATGTTACAATAGATGATTTTGACAGACTCAGCCGTAAAATTCATCAAATCGTAAAAATCAATCCGTCCTCAACACTTACAATGTCGGATTTTCACAATGCAGGCGGAGTTCCGGCGGTCATGAAAGCTTTAAACAAACAGCTTTCAAACACTAAGACGGTTTGCGGCTTAACCACCTCTGAAATTGCTCAAAACGCTTATATTGATACCAAAATCATTCCGCTTTATGAAAATTCAACTTACACGGAAGCCGGACTCGGTGTACTTTACGGCAACCTTGCACAAGACGGCTGCGTTATAAAAATTTCCGGAGTCGCTACTGAGTGCTACGAGTTTGAAGGCACAGCAAAAACTTTTGACAGTGAAGAAGCGGCAATGGATGCGCTTGAAAACGACAAAATCAAAGCCGGAGATGTAATTGTAATTCGTTACGAAGGCCCGGCAGGCGGCCCGGGAATGCGTGAAATGCTTGCTCCAACATCGCTTTTAGTCGGAAAGGGCTTGGGCAAATCCTGCGCTCTGATTACCGACGGAAGATTTTCGGGTGCAACACGCGGAATCTGCGTCGGACATATTTGTCCTGAAGCCGCAAAAGGCGGCGTAATCGCTCTTGTCTGTGACGGTGATAAAATAAAAATCGACATTCCAAACAGAAAAATAGAACTTCTGGTAAGCAACGTTGAACTCGAAACCCGCCGTTCGCAATTGAAACCCTTTGAGCCAAAGGTTAAGTCCGGATATTTATATAAATATGCACAAAACGTTCACGACGCAAGCCACGGCGCGATTGTTTAGAATTTCCGTGTTATGATTGTATTATGAAAAAACTTCAAGATTTTGCCGATGAAATCAATAAATGTTCAAAATGCGGACTTTGCCAGTCTGTCTGCCCGGTTTATAAAATTACAGGCAACGACTGCGCTGTTTCCCGCGGCAAATTCGTTATGCTCGACGGGGTTCTTAAAGGCGATTTAAAACTCAGCAAAAACCTCGAAAAATATCTCGATATGTGTCTTAAATGCGGCAAATGCAAAAACTTTTGCCCGAGCAGTATTGATGTCTGTGAAATCTTAAACACGGCAAAATATGAATATGCAAAAAATACTTTTCATGGGAAATTTGAAAAATTTGTGGAATCAGATTTGATTTTCGGGAATTTGATGAGGATTTTTAAATTTTTAAATAATTTTGGATTCAGACAAAAATTAAATTCTACAGCCGATTCAAACAATAACGTCCCCAAAACAAAACTTCTCTATTTTAAAGGCTGTGTGAACAACATAGCGCCAAAAGTTAAAAATGATTTGAAGAAAGTTTTTTCAAATCTGGACGTTGAAATTATTGAAAAAGATTTTGAATGCTGCGGTTTGCCTTTTTTATCGAGCGGGAATCTGGAGCGGTTTGAGGAGGTTAAAGCGAGAAATCTGAAACTTATGAATTGTGAATTTGACTGTATTTTGACGGATTGCGCAAGCTGTGAAAGTACATTGAAAGGATATTTTAAAAATACCGGAGACAAACCCAGGTTTATTAATGCCGGTGAATTTGTTGCATCACAAAATGTTAGATTTAGTTTCAAAAAAAATCTAAAAGTAACATTTCACAAACCCTGCCATCTTGAAAGTGCAGATTTCATCAAGCCGCTTTTAGAAAAATGCGAAAATATTGAATACATTGAAATGAAAGATTTTGAAGAATGCTGCGGCTTTGCTGGCGAATTTGCATTGAAAAATCCAAAACTTTCTGCCGAAATTTCAAAAAAGAAAGCTCAAAATATTCTTAAAACCGGTGCGGATATTGTTTTAACAACCTGCCCGGCCTGTGTTTTGGGGATTTTACAAGGATTTGCAGTCTCCGGAGTTTTGCACAAAAAACCTCCGAAAGTTATGAATGTTATGGAGTTTTTGGCAAAAGCCGAAGGAATTAAACTTGATAAAAATATGAAGAAATGATATCATAAGCATGTACTATTCAAAAATACAGGAGGTAAATATGCTTAGAGGAATAGGATTTATTGGCTGCCCCCCCCCCCGTAAAATTCAGTCATAGCAATACTTTTAGCCATTTTTTAAAAGGATTTACATTATCGGAAGTATTAATCACACTTGGGATTATCGGAATTATAGCTGCGATGACCTTACCTTCAGTCATTAACAAAACGCAAAACATGATTTTGAAAAACCAGTACAAAAAAGCTTACAACATATTTTTCAACGCAATAAAATTGGTTCAGGCAAAGAATGAAGCGCCGATAAATTGTTTCTACTGGACAAGCTCCCCATACCCCAATGCAACATGTCAGAGCTATGACGAATATGGAACATGCAAAAAATGGACATTGCCTGACGGGTCATCTTTGCCATCAGATTATAACGGCGGTATGAATGATTGTAAAATATTCATAGAAGAGCTATTTAAAACCCTTAATGTTGCAGTATATTGTCAGAATAAGGCACTTGAGAAAGGCTGTATTACAAATAAGCACAAAGGAGTTGATAAAGTAAAACTTGAAAACAATCCTGAAGCAAACCCTGACCCGAATGTGGGCTTTACCGACAAAAACATAAAAGAAAAGTGGCCGGCGTGGGTTTTGGCGGACGGAACAATTATACTTGGATATGGAACAACGACGCCAATATTTACCATTGACATCAACGGACACAGAAATCCGAATAAATGGGGATATGATATGTTTACCTTTCAATTGAGGGGGGATAAAGTAAACGGAATAACGGTTTTGAATCCTTATACTTACGCAACCGAAAAGGGTGGTAAAACCGGAAAACAAATGTTTGAAGAAATGCTTAAATAACCCAAAAAGCTCCCTTGTGGGAGCTTTTTTATAGATATATATATTGAAGATGTATGAAATAACCTAAAAATCCGATTCCGATAATCAGGTTAATTATCATACAAATGACTGCAAGTAGTGTTTTATATTTTTTAACCGCTGCAATTATGTAAGGGATTGAAATTAAAATCATTGGCTGCAGAACCAGCTGCATATATTTTGAAAGCGGAAGTACTAAATCTCCGTCTTTATCTTTAGCAGTAATTATTTCAGGGAAGTGCGTAAGCGCCGCTGAAAACAACAAATTTCCGATTATCCAGAGAGCAGCAATTCCATAGCCGGTATAAAAAAGGAACTTTGGTTCTTTACGTCCGCGGAGATTGGATGTGCAATGCGGGCACACGACATCATAGGCTTTAATCGCTTCCTTGCAGAAAGGACATTTAAGTACTAGGTTTTCACCGCATTTCGGACATACATTATCAGTGTCGCTGATTAGCGAACCACAATAAGGGCATTTTTTATCTGTCATATTTTTATAACCTCATATTTTAATGTGTCACTGACGGAATTGTAAGCAGCAGGCATAAAAGTAATATCAAAAATATTATGATAATTACAGGGACAAGGCTTAATACAAAAAGCGTTATTCCGATGTTTTTATCATAATTTCTGAGTAATCTTCCCTGCCCGTCACGGAATTGGTTAAAACAAATCATTATAAAGTCGACATAAGCCCAAATTCCGCATCCGCCTAAAGTTAACAGTTGAGCAACCCCAATCGGGATATTTCCGGTATAAAACCGGTGAATGCCAAATGCACCGCAAAACCATGCAAACAATAAAGTCGGCAAGAATTCCTGCGGTCTATCATCTGCTGAAATTTCGGCATTCTCATTTAACCATTTTTGACATGCATGGCATCTTACAGCTTCACTGTCAATTTCTGCGCCGCAAAAAGGACATTGTTTAGTTGACATAAGTAATCTCCTATCCTACACTTCTAAAAATTTCAGCAAAAGTTGTTGCATACATAATTACACTTAATATGCATAATGCAATCCAAACAAAGAAAAATGTTTTACCAAGTGTCGGATTGTATTCATCAAGCGGCTGACCGTCTGCTGTTTTGAAGTTGTTAAAACAAATATTGATAAAATCAATTAATGTCCAAATTCCGCATCCGCCAGCAGTTAGCAGCTGGAGAATTCCAAGTCCGATATAACCTGTGTAAAAACGGTGAATGCCAAATCCGCCAAGAAAAAACGCCAAAAGCAGCGTCGCTGTGTAGTTCTTTTTCGATTCCATAGAAAACCTCTTTCTTTTTACTTCGATGTACTCTCTGTTTCAGTAGACGGCTGAAACTCCGTTGTGCGAATTGTTCTTATCAGTGTCGAAAGCCATATCCAGAGCATTAACGGCGCAACAACAACTATTCTGGGATTAAATTCAAAAGCTTTTTCAAATTGAAGCTGAAACAACGCATTAAAAGCTCTTGTAATTCCGCAGCCCCAGCAATCATGGCCTGTTATTATTTTAAAAATACATATAGAATACGGATTTTCATTAACAAGAAGCCTTACCCCGACATAGAAAAATACCGGCAATAACGCAACAAACAGAATATGAATATATTTTTTATTAAAGTATTTTTTTATCATCAACCTCTGTTCTTACCCACACAAAAAAGTAATACGGTAAAAAAGTTGATTTCTTTAATAAATTCATACAAACAGAGGACTATTTTCCAAGTTCATTTGCTTTAATTGCAGTCTTTTCAATAACATCATAGAAAAGTTTGTCCGAATGTTCTTCATTCATAACGGTAATTCCAACAAATGTACAGCCGCCTTTTGTCGCAACATTATCAATTAAATTTTGAACAGAAGCTTCACCTCTGTCAAAAACCATTTTAGCCGAACCCAAAGCTGTTTGGGCAGCAAGAAGAAGTGATTTTTCATAATCAAGTCCGAGTTTTTCACCGGCACGCGCCATATCTTCAATAACTTTGTAGAAAAACGCAGGGCCTGAGCCTGAAATTGCAGTAACAATATCGATTTGGTCTTCCTCAACCTGTATTACTTTACCGATTGAAGAGAGCAGTTCCATAACAAATTCAACATCTTCATCAGCTGCATATTCACCCTTTGTAACCGCAAACATCCCCTCCTTTACCAAAGCCGGAGTGTTTGGCATAACCCTTATTATGCGTGCATTCGGAATTATTTCAAGAATAGTTTCTGTTGAAATGCCGGCTGCAATCGACACGATAAGTTTGTTTTCATTAACCTCGTCATTGATTTCCTCCAGAACATTTCTTACATAATTCGGCTTTGTCGCAATGAAAATAACATCGCTGTCCATTGTCAAAAATCTGTTATCAGTTAAAACTTCAATTCCTAATTTGTTTTGCGCAAGTTCTGCTATTTCACAGTTAACTTCAGAGCCTTTTAATTCGAAATGGTTTGCGCAGGTGCAGGATTTAATCCCTGAAATTATAGCCCCTGCCATTTTTCCGCAGCCGATAAACCCTATTTTTTTTAAATTTTTGTTCATATAATTTAACCTGACTCCCTCTCTTGTGTTGACTAATTATTTTTTTTCATTTAACATTTGAATTATACGACAAATATAAATTAAAAGGAATAAAGATTATGAGACGTACACTAGAAGGAACAAAGATTAAAAGACAGCACGTAAGCGGCTTCAGAGCAAGAATGGCAACTCCGGGCGGACAGGAAGTTTTGAACAGACGCCGCGCAAAAGGCCGTCACAGATTAGCAATTCAGGCTAAAAAAAGAGCGTAAGGTTATATAACTAACCGGCAAGTGATTTGCGCGCATAATGCCGCATTCGAAATAAAAATTAAACACAGCAGGCTGAAATTTATAAGCGTGCTGTGTTCTTGTACAAAATTATGCTAAAAAAACAGTTCCGATTAAAAAATAAAGCGGCCTTTACCGCAACATACAGGATTAAAAACTCTTTTCACAAGAGCGGCGTAACCCTTTTTGCCGGAAGATTAAAAAATGATGCAAGCACGCCGACACGTGCAGGCTTTGTCGTATCAAAAAAAACTCACAAACGCGCAGTTAAAAGAAATCGTTTAAAACGCCTTATGCGCGAAAGTTACAGACTACTGTTAAAATCCGGAAACACTGCAAACTCACAGAATTATCTTTCTCTAATTTTTGTCGGCGGCGAAAATGCCCTTGATAAAAATTTTGTCCAAATGCAAAATATTATTAAACAACTTTTGGAGCGTCTTCAATGATTGAAGGTATTTATACCGACACAGTATTAATGCATCCTACAATTCGCGCATATCCGCCTCAGCCGCAGAATATGTCAGGGATAAGAATGGGGTCGCAGGCAATTTACAGGTATGCACTTGATGAAAGCGACTATCCGACTTTAGTATTGGCAAACTATCTTTTTGACGGCGAGATGGATTTTATACAACCCGGACACTATGAGCTTGCGCTAAGCGATGATTGGAGATTTTTTATTCTGGTACAAAGTAAAACTCCAATTGCTCTGATTCCGGTAATTAAAGTGGAGGAAGATGAATCAGAAAAAGACCGCTTAAACGACCCGAAATATAAAAAGCAGTTAAAAAAAGAAGCAAAGGAACGCGAAAAAATTAACAAAAAACGAGCGAAAGTAGGAATGAAACCTGATAAAGAAGAAGTTTACATGGAAGCGTCTATTGAATATGTAGAAGCGGGGCACTATTATCTTGTAAAATACATTCGCGGAACGATTAAGGCTTGGGGTGTGATTAAAAGATAGTTAACATGTCTTAACAAAATCCGTAAACCAATCAATTTTTTGTCTTCAGTTGTTTTATACACAATGTGTAAAAATAAAAAGGTGTGAAGAATGGTTTATTCAATTCAAAATAATGTGGCATATATTAACGGCAACAAAGGAATTTATGACGGCAAAATCAATGACAATTCCGTAAGATACGGCAGAAATGCAGCAGCCAATAATTTTGAATATTTAAAAAAACTTGGCGGCAAAAGAAGTGAAAGCACCGATACTTTCAACTACTCTGACAAAAATTACGGGAACTTATTAAAAACAAAACTTATCGAAGCAAGTTCAGAAAAACTAATCCAAGAAACTGATGATTTTTTAAACTCATTACCGCCGCTTGAATTTGAATACCAGTACATGCCAGACGGTGCAAACGGCAAAAATATTGATAAAATGGCTTTATTAGGAGCTGCATTTGAAGAAATGGGCAAGAAGATATCAATACCCGTTCAAGAGTTTACAGAAAAGCTGAAAAAAAGTTTCCAAAATGCTGATGCCTCTGCATTTGACATAAACAAAGACGGAAAAGTCGACAATGCAGAATATTCAACATCAATCCTTGTATCCGATATGTTAAGCAAGGGTGAAGAGCTTGAAGCCTCAAAAATAGACGGTAAAATCAACAATAACGGATTGTACAAAAACCTTTCATACATAAATGCAAACAATTTTGCTGCGGCTTCAAAAAACCTGACAGATATATACAATGCCTACAATCTTGGTGAAGCCCAAAAAGCATTTGAAGCTAATGCAAACAACATTTTGGACATAAAGGCCTAAAATAAAAGTTAGGGGTTGATTTTTAATTTTTAGCGTATAATAATGAGATATCAGAAATCTAACGCGGGTTGGAGCAGTCTGGTAGCTCGTCGGGCTCATAACCCGAAGGTCGTTGGTTCAAATCCAGCACCCGCAACCAATTGAAAAGCAATAGGGATAAGGTTTAAAACCTTATCCCTGTTTTTTAAGTTTTTAAATTTTCTATTATTTTGGGTGACTGGTTGACAAAATATTCGTAAACTAATTGCGAAATAGAACGGATTAAATCGGCGTTTTCAGAATCCGACAGAGACGAATCCTGAATAAACACTGCAATATAATAAACCCCGCCTCTTGGAAGTATTACAAATCCGGCATCATTATCTGCAATTTTTATTCCATTTGACTTTCTTGAAGAAGAACCTGTTTTATGCCCTGTCAGAACACCTTCCGGCAAACCCGCTTTGAGTTTATCTTGTCCGGTTTTTGTCTCCAGCATAATTTTAACTAAATAATCTGTAGAATTTTTTGATAAAAGTCCCCCTTCATAACCTTTTTTTATCAGCTTTACCATATCTGACGCAGAGGCTTTATTTAAGTATTGTTTTTCGATATCTTTATTCATTTCCTTTTCATTGACGGCTATTTCAATATCTTTAAAACCGATTTCTTTAATGTAACTGTCTATTGCAGCTATTCCGCCGGCATATTCAATTAAAATATCACAAGCGTTATTATCACTTTCTGAAATCATGTATTTCAATAACTCTCTAATCGAGATTTCAAAAGGTAATTTTTTATATTTATTTAGCATTGGACTGTATAAATCTTCATCAATCATTGATTTGGAAATCTCCAACTTTTTGTTCAAAGAAATATTTTCTTTATCAAGTTTCGCCAGAACTTTTAGAGCAACAATATATTTAAAAACGCTTAGTAAAGGCTGACGGCCTTTATCAAATACCCAAATCCTATTATCTTTTTGAACAGCTAAGCCGATTTTTGCATTTTTGTTAAAGATTAACCTGTAAAGCCTGAACTCAAGCGAATTCAACAAAAAACAACTTACAAAAACACATATTACGGTTAATGCAATAAAAAAAAGTGCTTTTTTATTTTTCATCATACATCAAATTATATTATAAAAAATAATTTGATTACTGAATTAATTGGCAAATTAACACTTTACATTGCAAATTCAGGTTCTAAAATTGTATTGGAGATAAACATGACTACCCCGTTTCAAAAACATTTTAAAGATATTTGTCTTAGCCTTGGAAAAAACAACAAAGCCCTTTACGGAGCTTTGACAATTGCTGTATCAAAAGGAATTCTCCGCCCCACCTTCACGATGATGGACAAAAAACAGGAGAAAGCCTCTAGAACTTACACCGCGTTCAGAGAAGGTTTGACAGGCGCGGTTGCCTTTGGCTCATACCTGGTAACAGATGCCGGTGTTGAAAAGCTCGCCAAACACATTGCAGTTAAAACAAATCATGTAAAAGAGCTTCCAAAAATGAAATCAACCTTGTCCTTAATTACAGTAAGTTTAACAGCATTATTTGTCATCCCTGGAATTTGTAATGCGGCAACAAAACCCCTTCTTGACAAATTCATAACAAATAAAAAAGCAGAAGTGCCAAAAAACTCAACAAAAACATTGTCCCGCCCGGAGAAACAAGATGTCAACTTTAACGGATATCAAGCTCAAAACATGTATCATTTCAGGAACTTTTACAGTTCCGGAATGAAGATTGGAGGTATATAATGCTTGATAAAGTTGCGAATATACTTTTAAATCCAAAATTTGTAAATTTTGCGAATAACACAAAATACACGGTTTCTACAGAATCTATTTTCAAAGCAACAGGCCGGCCGGCAGCTATTATGATGGACAAAAATGTGGATGAAGATACAAGAAAATATGCTGCAACAAAAGAAGGTTTATATCAAATGCTGTGTCTGGGAATTTATCTCACAATGATTCCTTTTATCTTTCAAAGATACGGTTTTAAGATAGCCCAGCGGATACTAAAAGGTGATAAAGAGCTTCCGGCATTCAAAGATGCACAGGAATATTTAAATTATGCAAAACTGGCAAAAATGAACCTCGAAGAAAGAAAAAACAGTAAGCTTTTATCAAAAATTTCAGATACCTTAAAAGCAGATAAAGATGACAAATTGACATTAAAAGAACACCTGCTTAAGGAGGAACAGCCGCCTGAATTTCCTGCGGCCAAAGGCGCGATTGAATTAAGCAACCTGACAGGAACAGTCCTAGGTTTGGCATGGATTGCCTCTGAATTAAGCAATCATATACTTCATCCGCTGATGCGCGGTTTAGGTTTTGAAGAGAACAAAAAACAAAATCGTAGTAAAATAAATATTAATGCATAAAGGAGATAATTATGAGTGTATTTGAAGCAGGAATGATGGTTTGTTTCGGTATAAGCTGGCCGGTTGCAGCCTTGAAAACATACAAATGCAAATGCGTACATGGTAAAAGTATTCATTTTTCAATGCTTATTCTTTTAGGATATATTTGCGGCATTGCACACAAGGTTCTTGATAATATGGACTGGGTTTTCTGGCTGTATATTATAAATACGTTTTTCCTGCTTGTGGACATGTTTCTGTATTGGAAATATAAAGACAACAATGCACCGGCACCTGATGAAAAGAACGAAGCCGAGATTAAAGAAGAAGTTCCGATAAATTAATTTCATCCTAAATCACGGTTTTGACGGATTTCTTTGTGCCATGTGTACAGGAAATAAAGCCCTAAAATAAAATATGTTCCCCACATTAAAATTGTGGCAAAACAGTTTGAACCGTGCAAATATGCTTCAATCCACATCATCACAGATAAGCCGTTTACAACCGTCCAAATATACCACTGCTCAATACAGCGTTTTATTGTCAAAATCAGACCGAATACAGAAAACACCGTTGTAAAAGCATCAACAAAAGGCGTTAAATCACCGGTATATTTCAAAAGAAAGGCTGCAATCAGTGACAACACTCCCGCTGAAGTAAAATATGCTATACGTTCGCGGGTTTTCAGCGAAGTTTTAATAATCTCTTTAGTTTCTTTATTAAGATGCTTACGCCATTTAAAAATACCCAAAATCTGCATGGGAAAATAATAAAGGGCATAAAGACATAAATTTCCGTAAAGATGATTTTTGTAAGAAATATACGCGTAGCATAAAGTTCCGCAAAGCCCGAAAAAATAACATGAAATTTTGCCTTTTCCTGCCAAAATAGTATAACTTATTCCGCAAACAGCCGAAACCAGCGCAAATTTATTATCACCAATGCAGATTGATATTATTATAATCAAGAGAATTTCAAGCGGAAAAACAACTCTTTCAACCCTTCCCCATCCTGACAATTCCGATTTAATAAACTCTCTTATATTCATCATAATTATTATAATATAAAATTTTTAAGAAACATTTTACTTTTTTCTTTGTGTGTTGTCTACTTGTAATAGGAAAAAGCGTATGCAAGTAAATAAAATAAGCCGAAATAGTACAAATTTTACAGGAGTTTTGACAAACAAAACAGTTCTCAAAACTCTTGAAAAAGTTTCCGAGCATGGAACCTCGTTTTCTGCCGGAACTGCGCTTGTGATGTCACTTACAACACGTCCGTTTGCAATTCTTAAAACACCAAATGTTGAAAAAGAAAACAAACAGTATGCAGTTGCAAATTCAATAGGGTCAGGGCTTATAAAATTTGCAATGGTAGAAGCAATTGCACTTCCAATTGAAAATGCCGTAAAAAAAATCGACAAAAATCCTGAAAAGTATCTTAAAAAAGCGTCTATCAAGAGTTTTCAGCCGTCTTCAAAGCCTTTAACCTCTTCAAAAAGCTACAAACTGGCAACCCAAACTCTAAAATTAGGCGCAGGACTTCTTACAGCAATTCCTAAATCTATTTTAACAATTGCGTTTATTCCGATTATTATGGACAAACTGTTTGACCTCAAAATTGTAAAGCACAAGGAATCTTCCCCGAAAAATACATCCTCAGCAGCAAAAGACAAAAATATTCCTTTTACAGGCGCTTTGTCAGAAACAATTCCAAAAGGGATTGCAAAAGTTCTTGATTGGGAGGTTTTCAGAAACTTTGCCGCAAAACACCAGAACAACGATAAAAATATCGCAAAGCATATGACAGCAGCCACTGATATCCTTTTAACCTCAAGTTTTGCATATTTGACAAATCGAAGCAGCCAGATTAAAGAAGAACGCAAAAAAGCGCTTATTTACAACAATGTAATCTCAACCGGAATTACATTAACAGGCGGCTATGCGGTTGACAGGGTTATAAAAAAGCACACGCAGACCTTTATCGAGAAATTTTCAAAGCTAAACAAAAACGACCCGAAACTCCACAAATACATAGAAGGAATTAATATTGTACGGCCGGCATTAATTTTTGCGGCAATTTATTACGGATTTTTACCAATGATTTCAACATATCTGGCCGAAAAAATTGACAAGCAAATCACAAAAAACAAATAATAATTTTTATTACAAATTTTGAACATTTTTAACATTTTTGACAAATTTTCTTCTAATTATTTTTTATTGTAGTAAAATAGGAAAAAAGAAGTAGAATAAAAGGATTTGTAAATTGCAGAATACCGTTACAAAAACCATTAAACCTTCAGACAAAAAATTGTTTTCAGGTAAAAGAAACAATAATCTTTTAATTTTTCAATCAATAGAAAAAAAGCTTAATAAAATTTTTGCAGATGAAATGGATTCATCTGACTCAATATTTAAATATGTTTCAAGTAATGCCATTCATAAAATGGCATTATTTTTATCCGGCGCCAAAGGCCGAGCCTGCTCAATCGGAATTGCCGGTGAAACAGCAAGCGGCAAATCAACTATTACACTCGATATAATTGATACAATTGAAGCCTTTGCAAATGAATATTGCATTGAAAATGCTATTACAAGAATTAATACAGACGATTATTACTATGACCGCTCGGAAATGGTAAAAAAAGCCGGAAGCTTTGCAGAATTTGCAAAACATTATGATTTAGATGTTCCGGAAGCCTTAGAACTGGAGCTTATGAAAGAACATATAAGAGCGCTTTTGAATGGAAAAACCGTCTGGCTTCCCAAATATGACATGTCTGGAACGGCTATCAGAAAAGACAATGTAACCCGCGCAGTTCCCGCAAAAATTATAATTTCGGAAGGTTTATTCACGTTAACAGAAAAAGTCGTTGATGCATTTGATTTTAAAATATACGTTGATGTTTCAACTGAAATTCAAAAAGAAAGATTTTACAAACGCGCAGCTGAAAGGAATTTAGGCTCCTCCAGCGATGAAGTCTACAACAACGCAGCAAGTAAAGCCAAAACTCATATTCATCCGACAATTTCAAATGCAGACATAATTCTTTCAGGTGAAGCTGACAGACAGGCTTACAAACATTTTATCAATAAAATCATCGATATAGTAAAAGAATTACATTATAACAGCATTTTAATGTACTCATAAGAGTTTTGACATTTAAACTTTGCCTAAATTAGACAAGTGTTTAATTAATTCATAATCGTAAACATTTTTTTTATCCTCCGGAATTGCTTGCAGAATATTATTAATAAATTCAGCAGAAGCAATCCGGTTCTCGACAAAATATTTAGCATAATTCGGGTGACAGTTATTTGCTGCCGAAAGAAAATACTGAACAGAATATCCCCAGGGCGTTGTTGCAAAAATCGGATTGATTTGTTCGTCTATAATCTTCAAAACCGGACTAAGCTCATAATTCGCTCCGTAAATATCATTTAGATACTCGATTAGAAGTTCGGAACAAAGATTTCCGGCACCGCGCCCCATTCCCAAAACACTCGAATCTATAATAAGTTCTCTTGGGGTACAAATTTCCATCAAACATTTTGCATTTGCAAAAGAAAGCTGCAAGTTATTATGAGAATGAAAGCATAATGCGATATTTTTATCTAAATTCTCATCAACTAATTGAAATAATTTAAAAACTTCATCTTCTTTCATTGCGCCGTTAGTATCTACAATTGTAAGAGCTTTTGGTTTGAGTTCGTTTGCCCTATTTATAAGTTCAAGGATTTCCCGCAATGAATACGAGTTTGTTTGTTTAGGATTTAAAAAGACTCCGTAGCCTTTTTCAATAAGCTGCCTGCAATAAATAACCGCTTCCTGAAGAGCCTGTTTATGAAATGCAACTCTTAAAAGGATTTTATTATTTTTGCACCCAGGAAGTTTTTCTATTGGGTATTCCCCGTAATTTATCATCAAAGAATATTTTGTTTCAGAAGTTTTATTATCTAAAAATTTCTCCAGCTGGTTAATACTTTGAAATAGACTTTCATTAGCATTATATATTTTTTGCTTGAGAAAACCGCATTCAATATAATCTACATGTGCGTTTTCCAGATTTCGAATAATTTTTTGGATATTTTCTTCACCGAAATTCCACTGGTTTATATACCCACCGTCGCGAAGCGTGCAATCCAAAACTTTAATCTTTGTCATATTTATTAATCCTATATTATAACTTCTTACTATTTTCATTAATCTAAACACTTTGAGATTGAAAATGATTTCAATAGAGACAAATTATGAACTATTTTCATTTTGCTTTAAAAGTCGTTTTGTCACGATAAAATATCTCAAACCAATATGAGTTGCAGATAAAAAATATGATAATGCAGCAGCATAAATACCATAGTTGTGAAACAGACAAATTGAAACAATTGAAATAATAATAGCCTCAACCTGCATTCTGATTTTGAGATGTTGATTTCCGCTAGCAGTAATATATGCACCATATATAGATGCTACAGCTATTGAGATATTTGAAAAGGTTAATATTAACAAAATTGGATATGCATTCAAATAATATGGCTGCGAATAGATTAACTTTAGAACAAATTTACCAAAAAACACAAAAAACAAAAGTATTGAAAAATTAATTCCTAAAATCAATTTTAAATTATATTTTATGACGTTATTTACTTTTTTAACAGAAGCATTTATTAAATCAGAAATAGTTTTTTGGATTTGGGCTACAGTAAGCATGTTAACAACTAAAGAAATAGTGGATGCGGCAAAGTAAATTGCGGCTAATTCTTTTGAAACAAAAAACGCTATATATAATGCCGGAATTTGCCCATATAAATATGAACAAATTAAAACTAAAATATAATATAATATAGTTCTATCAATCTTTTTTAATAAATCTTTTATATGTATTAAACACAAGAAATAGTTTGTTTTAGTGTAGTAAGAAACTTGTACAAAATTAAAAATACCTAGTAATATATTTAACAAAAGAAAATGAATTAATGATAATTTATGTATGCATGAATAAATTGCTATAAAAATAACAATAATACTATAGAAAATATTTACATAACTTATAGTTTTAAAATTTTTAGAAGCTTGAAAATAGGGCAGGATTAACAAAAAAAATACACTATCAAAAAATGTTCTTATTAAAACTAAAAAAAACAGTAATTTAGATGTTAAATTCAAAAACAACGAAAATAAAGTTATCAATGATATAATGAAAAATGCGTTTATAATAAATAACCCTATTTTTAATCTTATTTCTTTTACAGTGTTTTGACTTGATACCAAAATATATTCATTGAAACCAGCATTTGTAAGTATCAACAATAATGAAGCAATTGTTCTATAGCTGGCGAATAGACCATAATCATATACAGGTAGATATCTTGCTAATATTAATATTACAAGGGTTCCTGTTATTTGCCTTCCACAAAGTGAAATAGGGTATAAGTTCTTTTTTAAAATACTAAGAATATTAAACCTCTTTTCTTTATGCTATAAATAGATTATATAATAAAAATCTTGGAAAGGCTTGACAATGCTATTTATATGTTTAGCTATTTATATGTTAGTATTCTTTATTTCAATAAAAAAAATTAATGTAAAACCAATTAATGACAGCTTTTTAAACAAGGATTTTACAACTCAAATCAGAGGTTTAGCAATATTTGCGATATTAGTATCGCACTTAATCAATATGTTATATTTTTCTAGACAATCTAACATTTCAATAATAAAATTTATTTTTTGCGTATTTGCACCTGTTGGGGTTGGATTATTCTTCTTTTTATCAGGGTATGGAAACACATTTTCAATCAAAAAACAATCCAATATTCAGTGGTTAGGTAAAAGAATTTTAAGGATATTTATCACAATACTACCTGTACTATTGTGTCAGTATGTATTGTCATTGCTGCTATCATTAAATTTATTTACACAAACCTCTTTAGTAAACAGCTTTTTAACACTGACAATTCCTCCTTTTACAATGTGGTATCTAAAGGTTCAAACATTTGCATATATATTACTATTTTTATGTTACAAAATTTTTAATCAGAAATTCTACAATGTTCTTTTAGCTATTACTGCAATATATACAATTTATTGCATAGCAACTGGAGTTGCAGGAATGTGGTGGGTTTCTACAATGTGCTTCCCTATAGGAGTACTCTGTGAAAAATATAAAGATAAAATTTTATTTAATCAATCTTTAAATCCTATAAAAATAACAATATTTCTTTCCGTTATCTCAGTTATATTTTTCATATTAATTATTCCATTAAAAGCAATAGCAACATTTTGGCTTTGTATAATATCTTGTCTATTAATGAGTATTATGTCACTCTTAATTACTTTAAATTCAAAAATACTTACATTTTTAGGGGTACATTCATTAGAAATTTATTGTGTACATCTTGCGCTAATATCTATATTAGAAAAAATCAATTTAAGTATACATTATGCAAGTAATTATAAAATGTTAATCGTTTTGATACTTACAATGTTAATAGTTCCACCCCTTAAAAATTTTTGTGATATGATTGAAAGAAAACTGTTGAGGTACAAATGTTAGATGAAAAGTTATGTAACGGTTGTGCAGCTTGCTCGAATGCATGCCCTGTAAATGCTATTTCCATGGTTCGAAACAATGAAGGATTTTTGTATCCTAAGATAGATTCTTCTATATGTATTAACTGTGGGTTGTGTGATAAAATTTGTGAGGCTGAAGTCGCACAAAGGAATAAACCTCAGCCAGATTGCTATGCAGCTATGGCAAGTGATGAAATAAGAAAAGAAAGTTCTTCTGGTGGAGTATTTACCATACTTGCCAATTATGTATTACAAAAAGATGGTTATGTTTGTGGTTGTACATTTGATATATCTGATTTAAAGGCTAAACATATAATAATAAATAAACAAGAAGACTTACATAAATTAAGAGGGTCTAAATATATTCAAAGCCAAATTGGGAGTTGTTATAAAGACATAAAAGCACTGTTAGAACAAGGTAGCCTTGTATTATTTTCCGGTACACCTTGCCAAGTGGCAGGACTGCAAAAATTTCTACAAAAAAGCTATGAGAATTTATTAACTGTAGATATATTGTGCCATGGAGTTCCATCACCAAAAGTTTATCAAAAACATCTAAATGAATTATGCAAATCAAGCAATGAAAAATTTTTAAATATAAATTTTAGAAATAAAGAATATGGATGGGAGCCACAGTTCACTACAACTACTACTACTACTACTACTACCTATACCTTTAAGCATACAGAAGATGTTTTTTTAGAAGTATTTTTAAAAAATATTTGTTTAAGGAAAAGTTGCACAAGTTGTCAATACTGTACAACCCAACGGGCTGGTGATATTACAATTGGAGATTTTTGGCGTATCGAT